>Ga0272440_1003374_pt1 | contig 11966 bp, 6 predicted proteins | sample SSMMMBAug17_FD_192440 | JGI IMG/M metagenome (GOLD analysis project Ga0272440, IMG submission 192440) | Marine sediment archaeal communities from Little Sippewissett salt marsh, Falmouth, MA, United States - SSM-MMB-Aug17 | ecosystem: Environmental > Aquatic > Marine > Wetlands > Sediment ... | reverse complement strand
CCGCCATGCCGATTGGCTAAATACAAACTTTATGGATAAAAGCCTCTGGTTCCCACGCTGGAGCGTGGGAACCAGAGACTTTTCAATGTCGGTAACCTGGTTTTGTCCCTTGGCTTCTATTCAGAAAAAATTTGAGGTTTTGGGTTATCTTTATAAACACTTTGTCCCTTTTCAATATCCGCATCAGGCAGTGAAATATCTGTTAATTCACCTGAGAAAAATCGATCATAAGCACCAAGATCAAGCAACCCATGACCACTAAAATTTGCCACAATGACCTTTTCTTTCGCTTCTTCTTTTGCTTTAAGTGCTTCTTCAACAACACAAGCAAGGGCATTGGTGGTTTCTGGTGCTGGAATGACGCCCTCAGTTCTTGCCCATAATACACCGGCTCTGTAAGAATCAATCTGTGAAACAGATCGCGGCGATAAAATGCCATCCATGATCAATTGGCTGACAGTCGGGGCCATACCATGATATCGTAAGCCACCTGCGTGAATGGGTGGGGGAATAAAATTATGACCAAGGCTGTGCATTGGTAAAAGTGGGGTATATCGTGCTGTATCGCCATGATCATAAACAAATGGGGCGCGGGTCATTGTAGGACAGGCTTTTGGCTCTACCGGATAAATTTGAATGTCTTTACCATTCTTTTTGTCAAGGACAAAAGGAAATGCCAGGCCCGCAAAGTTACTTCCACCACCTGCGCAACCAATAATAATATCAGGATAGTCATTGATCATTTCGAATTGCTTTTTGGCTTCCAATCCAATAATAGATTGATGAAGCATGACATGATTTAAAACGCTGCCTAACGAATATCGGGTTTTACCGCTTGTATCACTCACAGCCGCTTCAATGGCCTCACTAATTGCAATTCCAAGACTTCCAGGTGTGTCGGGCATTTCTTCCAGAATATCGCGCCCTGCTTTTGTTTCAGGGCTTGGGCTGGCAATACATTCACCGCCCCATGTTTGCATCATGGCTTTACGATAGGGTTTTTGATCAAAACTGATACGTACCATAAAAACTTTGCATTTTAAATCAAATTGACTGCATGCAAAAGATAGCGCACTTCCCCATTGACCGGCACCTGTTTCAGTTGTGATATTCTCAATACCAAAAACTTTGTTGTAATAAGCCTGTGCAACAGCAGTGTTGGGTTTATGACTCCCTGGAGGGCTGACACCTTCATTTTTAATATATATTCTTGCTGGTGTACCCAGCGCTTTTTCAAAGGCATATGCACGAAAAAGCGGTGCGGGACGCCAGATTGAAAGAACATCCAGAACAGGCTCAGGGATATCAATCCAGCGCTGGTCGCTCACTTCCTGTTCAATCAGGTTCATTGGAAAAACAGGGGCCAGATCATCCGGTTTAATGGGATTGCCATCCGGGCCCAATGGTGGATTGAGTTTAATATCAGCCAAAATATTATACCATTGGCGGGGAATATCATCGGCTGAAAGAATGATGTTTTTTGATTTCATGGATTTGATCCTTTTTTCCAAATAAATAATTCACAGAAAAACATGAAATATTTTCAAATTTTCCTAAACTTTGTTTGCTTTCTCTGATTCAATAGAAATGCGAATACTATCCAAAACCCCATTGAGAAAGGAACCAGAATCTTTTGTACCAAATTTTTTACCAATATCTATGGCCTCATTGATTGATACTTTATAGGGAATGTCTGAACAGTATATAATTTCAAATACTGCAATTCTGAGAATGTTCCTGTCAACACAGGTCATTCTCTCGAGCTTCCAATTACTGGAAAATTGTTCAATTTTTTTGTCAATCACAGATATGTGTTTGATTACCCCTCGTGTCAGCAATAAGAAAAAATCCTGTCCTTTGTTGGAACCTCTGAAATTCAGCCAAAAATCGTCAAGAATCTTATTGCCTTGAAGCAATCGTTCTTCATCTGTAAGCAGTTTTGGCTGGTCTGACAGTGCGTTATCATGTGTTTCGGGTGTCTTTTCCTTACTGACAATTCTTTTTCTAACCCCCGCTCGAACGATTTTTGATCTCGGTTCTGCTTGATTTGGATGATTATTTGACACATGATAGTGTTTTGGAGGCTTTCCAAAAATTTCTGGATAGACAGAATCAATAGAAAAAAGAACTTGTAAGGCAAGTTCTCGTAAATTGCGCCGGCGTTCATTAATCATATTTTATCCATAATGTCAGCCATTTCAATAGCAGCCATGGCCGCTTCAAAACCTTTATTACCCGCTTTACTACCAGCACGCTCAATTGCCTGTTCAATTGTATCAGTTGTGAGAACACCAAACAAAACAGGGGTTGCGTTGTTTAAACTTACAGATGCAATTCCTTTTGAAACTTCAGCACAAACATAATCATAATGGGATGTTGCTCCGCGAATCACTGCTCCAATTGCAATAATTGCATCATATTTGTTACTGGCAGCCATTTTTTGTGCAATCAAAGGGATTTCAAAGGCACCTGGAACTTTAACAACAGTGATATCAGAATCATCCGCACCATTTCTTGTGAGTGCATCAATGGCACCATTTTGTAAACGTTCGCTGATAAAATCATTGAACCGGCTGACAATCAAGCCAAATGATTTCCCTTTGGCAGAAAGTTGGCCTTCAATTATTTGTGGCATAAAACTGTCCTTTTTTCTTATCAGGGCGCGCAATCTACTGATTTAAGCAGATGCCCCATTTTTAGTTTTTTACAGGCAAGATATTTTTGGTTATGCGGATTGGGCTGTATTTCGATGGGAATCTGTTCAACAATACTTAATCCATAGCCCTCAAGGCCGATCATTTTTTTGGGATTATTTGTCATCAGTTTCATTTTTCGCACACCCAGGTTCACAAGAATTTGTGCTCCAATACCATAATTTCTTAAATCACCAGGAAATCCGAGTTTTTCGTTGGCTTCAACTGTGTCCAATCCCTTATCTTGAAGCGCGTAAGCTTTTATTTTATTCACAAGCCCAATGCCACGACCTTCCTGTCGGATATATAACAAAATGCCGCTGCCTTCATCATCAATCATTTTTAATGCATTGTGTAATTGATCTCCACAATCACAACGCATGGACCCAAAAATATCTCCTGTTAAACATTCTGAATGGACACGTACGAGAATGGGCTTATCGGGTTGAATATCTCCCTTGACCAGGGCAATATTTAATAAGTCATCAATATGGTTTTCAAACACTATGGCTTTGAATTCGCCGCCATAAGCGGTGGGAATGGTTGTTTCTGCAGCCCGATATACAAAACTTTCCTTTCGCATGCGGTATTCAATAAGATCTTCAATGGTACAGATGCCAATGTTATGTTTATCGGAAAACTCTTGCAATTGCGGCATACGTGCCATCGTGCCATCGTCATTCATGATTTCGCAAATGACGCCAGCGGGTTTCAGACCTGCAAGACGTGCCAGATCGACAGATCCTTCAGTTTGGCCGGTTCGAACAATGACCCCACCTTTTCTGGCGCGCAATGGAAAGATATGTCCTGGCCGGGCAAGATCTTCAGGCTTGGCATCATCTGCAATGGCAGTTAAGACTGTTTTTGCCCGATCATGCGCTGATATGCCAGTACTCACGCCCCTTCGCGCTTCAATTGATATTGTAAAACCTGTTTGAAATCGTGAGGTATTATCCCCTACCATCAAAGGCAAATCCAGTTGGTCCAGTTTTTCAGGTGTCATGGACAGGCAAATAAGCCCGCGCCCATATTTTGCCATAAAATTAATGATCTCAGGGGTAACTTTTTCTGCTGCAATGGTTAAATCCCCCTCATTTTCACGATCTTCATCATCAACAAGAATGACCATTTTACCTAATCGTATATCCTCAATTGCCTGCTCAATAGTTAATAAAGGCATGTCTCTAAGATTCTCCTTTTAAAAAGAAATTGTATCAGTTAAACTTGACTAATATTTCTGAAAAAATTGCAGATGTCAAGAAAAATTAAAATGTGCATAATGACTGAATATTTTCTTTTGCGCAATCCATATCAGACTTATACTTACAAATAACATTCAATGTATCCCGAACCACATCATGAGATAATGTGTTGACATTAAGTGCAACCAGTGATTTTGCCCAATCCAGGGTTTCAGATATACAAGGTGGTTTCTTTAAATCCAGGGAACGTATTTGACGAATGACATCTATGATCTGCTCTGTCAGCGTTTGATCTATTTGTGGAATTTTTAATCTGACAATTCTTGTTTCAAGGGCTTTGTCAGGATAATCAATGTATAAATGCAGACATCGTCGCTTAAGGGCATCACTCATATCACGATAATTATTGGAAGTCAGCACTACAAAAGGAATATGAACCGCTTTTCGTGTGCCAATCTCAGGAATACTGACCTGAAAATCACTTAATAACTCCAATAAGAAGGCTTCAAATTCTGGGTCTGATTTGTCAACTTCATCAATTAACAAAACGACAGGATTGGGAGCGGAGATGGCTTCGAGCAGTGGGCGGGTTTGGATAAATCGTTCAGAAAAAAAAGCATCTTCCTGATCAGCAATTTGTTCCACTGCTTCTGATAAAGAATGCGTATCCTTAATAATATGCTGGATTTTTTCTTTTACAATTTGTGTATAAAGTAATTGTTTGGCATATTCCCATTCGTACAACGCTTTGGCCTCATCTAAACCTTCGTAACATTGCAATCGTATGAGTTGGCGATTAAGGTTCATTGAGACTGCTTTGGCAAGCTCTGTCTTTCCAACACCGGCAGGCCCTTCTATTAGGATGGGTTTATGGGTTACAAAAGCTAGAAAAACAACTGTTGCAATTTCTTTTGATGCAATATAGTTTGCTTGTTCCAATTTTTCTATTGTGTGATTGATACTGTTATATTTCATTTAGGCAATGTACAAAATATCGTGTTGTTTGTCAAGAAAAAGGTCGTGTGTCAACGAATTTGGATACACTCTATAGACTTTAAGATAAAGATTTTGGCAAGGTCCAAAATCTTTATCTTAAAGTCTATATCTAATACAAAATAAACGAACAAAAGATCTGACTCTCACGTACATCCTGCGAAAATCCAAGATGAGATAAGTAATGCCCCCCAACATTATTGCCATAACGAAATTGATAGGCAATATCGATAGAATATTTATCTAAAACTGTCCAGCCAGTTCCCAAACTGATGCCATAAATATCATCTCCATTATTTTCTGATGGCATGGGATCGTAAAAAAATCCAAGACGAAATGGAATTAATTTGCGATGAATGGGATCTGTCCAAATATATTCACATCCAAGTCGAACCTGATAGGTCCGATCCATTTGAAAATCTTTTCGGTCACGCCCTGACAAAGGGCATATTTCACGACCTTCGGATCGAAGTAAAAAATGATGCCAATGGGTTTCATAAAAGTCTGCGGCAAGGTAGAAATTTTCATGATAGCGATATAAGAGGCCCAAGCCCCATGTTAAAGGCATTTCCAGACTGGATTCTTTCGTCGTATATTGGGTTGGGCGGTCTTGTATTTCTGTTGGTGATTCATAGTCATATTTTTGTTGGGTCATTTCACGAACAGTTGCATTGAAAGGGGTTTTTACAACTGTACTCAAACGCCATTGTTCGTTAATATTCCAGATCAATCCAATTGTCGTATTCACACCTTTATAAGAATAGGCGGATTTATTGTCTTGTTTTTCAGTATATTGACTATTTCCATAAACGCCTGTTGAGGATACCTGATAACGTCGTTCCCATTCATCCCCGAACAATCCATCTTTCCACTGATTGATTGTAATTCCCAGGCTGAGATTGGGCTGGAATATTTCAAGGCATAAGGAAAGTCCGGCTGCGTATAAATCACCTTTTTGTTCATAGGAAATTTTTGATGTATAGGACTCAATCTCTGTATTTTCCTGAAATGGAAAATTCCATTGTCGGGAAAGTGAATACAGTCGCTGGACAGATGCTGCCAAAACCATGTTTGTTCTGGCAAAAGCAAATGGAAATGCCCCGCTTAAATAATTAATTGTATTTTTGGAGACAAATTGATTGCCAGATGCTTCTTGATGTGCAGAAAAAAAATTTTTTTCCTGTAAATGCTCATATGAAAAAGTGATTGAAGATTCTGGCTTTTTTAAGTGAATCAACGCGGCGGGATTCCATGATGATGCAGTCGCATCATCCGCAATGCTCATAAACGCTCCGCCCATACCCATTGCACGAGCGCCTGAACCCACAGGATTGAATGAACCCGGTATTTCAATAATGGTGGATGTCGCAAAGCTCCATGAAGCAATATGATGAACCAATACAATACTGACAATCAGAACTTTTGCGATATGATTTTGCTTAATTACCATATTTTTTTATACAGATTGTAAAGGATTTTCTTTCACATAATTTCGGTGCTATTGAGTTCTTTTTCTATATAGGTTGGGCGCCTCTTCCAAATCAATGCCAGACCTCGCTAAATTTGAAATTCACTGTTTCACCCGTCGAATAAAATATGGAATCCTTTGTTTTATCAACACCAATATTGTTTTCACCTGCCCACTCCTGCATTTTTACAGATCCAACATGATCAAATTGCTTAAATTTCAGCTTATAGGTTTTATTTGCATCCAGGCCTGTAAATATAAATGTGCCATCAGGATTGATGGATTGTTTGATTTTCATATGCACACTATCCGAGTTCCGATTTTTTTCATAAAGACGAACGTTGACAGAATAGCCCTCTGGCAATGGATTACTATTGATATCTGTTACTGTGCCGCTAATAAACAGGGTGTCGTCAGTTTCCAGAACGACGTTTATGGTTGTATCTAAGGCGACATCACTCTTGCGTGTGTCCGGGTAGCCTGTGGCTGTTACAAGTAAGCTATAATCATCAATTAATACGCCATTAAAATACTCGGGTACACCATCAAAAATAAAAGATCCATCTTCCTGTGTGACTTTGCTGGGAATTTGTACCATATCAGAAAAAATTTCAACACGCGCACCAGAAATTGCCTGCCCTCGAGAATTTTTAACATAACCCAAAATTTGTTTTGCAGTGGATAAGACAACCTCGACAGTTTCACCTGCAAAAACGTTATATAGACTCTGATTGACATAGCCATCAGAATAGACAGTTATTGAATAATCTGAGGTATCTGGCACGTGGCATAATTCAAAAGTGCCACCATCCTGGCTTTCAGTCCATTCGTTGAAACCATCATTGGAATACATGTTAATTCGTGCTGTTTGTGTAAATTCTAAAAATTCACCCGCGTCTGAAACCTTTATGGTACCTGAGACACAAAGTGCAGAGGAAAGCGTGACCTGTAAGCTTGTGTGATCATCAATCAACATGTTCTCATTTTTAAACATGCCAAGATTGCTGTCATTGGGCGGTATGACCTGAATGAAATAATCTGATGCAAATGCCAACCCCTTTATTTCATAATTGCCCTGACTGTCGCTAAAAACAGGCATTGGAAATGTATCTGTAGATATGGAACTGATCTCAACTTCTGCATTTTCAACAGGTAACTGGTCCCATCGCATCACTTTCCCACTCAATGAATAGCCTTGTTGAAGTACAAAGTCTACCTGTTGGCTATTACTTTGAATATTGTTTTTGACCTTTTTGATATATCCTGAACTGCTGTTTGGAATGGCCTCAACTGTGTAGTTTAATGCAGATTCCAGGTTATCAATACGATATCTTCCTTCCTGATTTGTCGTATCACTTCCAGCCGCATCCTGGCCCAATTCAACTGAAATATATACATTTGCAAGGGGGACACCATTTGTGTTGCGCACAGTACCTTCAATTTTTTCACCTTCAAACATTTGAATGTCTATTTCTGTAATGGCCTGTCCCTGAGTCAATGCAATATATCCTTTTTTGCTTGCCTGAACAACCGCACCATCTAAATGATAATAAAAGGTCGTTGAATTATATTGAACCGAAACATCATAATCTGATGCTGCATTCAAGCCTCCAATCTGATAATTGCCATTATTATCTGTTTGCCCAGTGCCGCCCATTATCAAATTTTCTGACCAAACCATGACATTAATGCCCGAAACCCCTTCATTAGCAGCATTCCGAATCTGACCTGAAATCGTTCCACCCGGTATCAATATAAAATTAACCGCATTGTCTGGATGCGTGTCCTGCGTATTGACTATTTTTAACTGTTGTTCATAATAATCAGATACGAGGCGCACCTCACAGTGTGTTGAAATTTCAGTTCCAGTTAATGTATAGGGCACATTTCCACCTGCGACCGAAGGTTCTATTTCAAGGTTCAGTCTGCCTGATGATGTTGACAGCCAAATTGAATTATCTTTAAGCAATGGATCTGGAAATTGTATAAATCCATTTATTTTCGCTGTAGATCGGGTAAGGGTGATTTCAATACCATCTGTATTTTCTGTGGAAAGATCAATGAGTGTGCCTTCTGTCAGGATTGTCTTGTTGTTGTAAACTTGATAGTCATGATTGTCAGCGCGAATTTCAAGTCGATAATCTGATGCGGGTTGAAGATTGGTAAATGTAAAAGCAACAGGCGCTCCTGTACCTTTGATACGTAAGAATTCCTGACAATCATTTGAACTGGCATAAAGGCGAATTATTTCGTTTTCATCAGACTGATATATTATCCCGCCAAGGGTTCGGGATGGAAGTGTTAACTGAAAATTGATATCTGATTGATTGTTGGTTTCAATAATTACAGGATCAGGATAGGAATCATTCAAATACTGATCAGATAGAATATTCACTTCATAGCTTCCAGATACAAGTCCACATATTTCATAATTGGCGTCATTGACTGTTTCTGATAAAGACAGCGTACTGCCTGAAGTGATGCCATCTGCCCAGACTTGAATATCTTCTATAGGTGCAGAAGCATACGTTATTGTTCCTGATATGCAATATCCTGGCGTTAACGTTAGATTTCTGTTTTCATCTGATGGTGAGATAGGGGTGGCATCTTCATATTGATAAACGCTTCCTGATGATGAATAAAAAACATTCACATAATTTGAATGCCAGATAGACACAATATAATCGTTTGTATCTGAATCCAGCCCTGTAATTTCATAATTGCCATTGCTGTCAGTAGGTACATCGCCGCCTGAGTTTGAATGTTCTGACGAAATATTCACCCAGATGCCTTCACCCACTGGCTGACCATTTTCAAGAAATGAGACCTGTCCTTTTATAACAGGTCCTTTGTCCATTATAATATCTATATTTTCTGCATGATTGTCAAACGCATTCACTGGTAGTGCTTCGTACAGGCGATCCGAGTTCTTATAGTATTTAAGCGGGTAACCCTGAACATAAGCATATACAATATAGTCAGAGGCTGGTGGCAGATTTGTAAAGGTATAATGGCCATTTTCATCAGTGTACGTATCCGCTTTGGTATCAACATCGTTTGATGCAATCTGAACGAACGCGCCTGATAATGGCACATTGTTGGTATCACTTACGCGACCACAAACCTGCCTGAATGAATTAAATTGAAAATCAATATCATTTCTTCCGGTTTCAATGCGCGTGGCCAATTCAATATCGGTCTGATTATGATACACCTGATAGGGATAACCATCAGACTGCAATTCGACAATATACCCTTTTGTGGGCGCATCAATATCAGAAACAGCCATGAGACCGCTGATTGTATATTGTCCATTGGCATTGGTCGTACTGAAATTATCGCACCATATTTCATTGGACCAGGCATAAATTTGAACATTGGAGACCGGTTCGCCATCAGAAAGGACAGTTCCGCTTATTTGTGCATTTTGAACTATTATATCAATATGTTGAAGTATTGGATCGTCTGGTTCAACTGCTGTTGCACGCATGTATCGCGTAACACTGCTGTCAGGAATATACGTTCCAGATGTCTCACCTTTTGGAATTGAATAGTAATAGTTTTGATTGAATGTATCGATAAATGCATCTACAATATAATCATCAGCCAGTGGAAGTCCTGTAATTGTGTAATATCCTTGTTCATCTGTTATGACTGTACGTGCATGATCCAGACTTTCAGAAAATACATTTACCAGTGCATCCGCAATGCCCTGTGCGTTTATACGAATTTGCCCGCTGATGCCATTATCTGGAGGTTCAATCAGGTCAATATCAATCTGAAGGTCTTGATTTTGCGTTGATATACGTTCCGCCTCGGAAAAAAGAACTGCATCAGGATAATACTGTGTTTCGTATTGATCCCGCATTGATGATGGTGGAAAAACAGACATAACAAGGCCAGGCCTTGCAGGCAAGTTATCAAATGTATAATCGCCATTTTCATCAGAAACTGCGAAATCCAGCATGCGCATTTCATTGATCCATAATGATACCAAACAATCATCCACACCATTGCCGCCTGCTCGGATCTGCCCATGAATAGATCGTCCAACAACCTGAATATAATCAGTTTTTATTGTTGTTACTGTGCAATCTTGAGCCGCACCTATGGCAGTCAGACGAACATCGTAAAGACCTGGAGTTGAATACGCATGTGTGGGATTTCGTTCATTACTGCTTGAACCATCGCCAAAATCCCAGATCAAACTTGCTGAATTGTCTGACACAATCGCTGTCATCTGGATATCAGTTTGAATAGGCACAGTGCGATTATTTGCAGAAAATTGAATATTGAGATTACAGCTTTCATTCACCTGAATGTAGGCAGTTTTTGTCAACGCGTGTGTCCCCCCTGCGCCAGTCACACTAAGACAAACTGTGTATTGACCTGGAATCGCATATGTGTGAGATGGAGATATTATGGTACTTTTACTGTTGTCTCCAAATGTCCATTGAGCGCTTGAAAAATCATTTTGAGACGTATTTACAAAATTAACAACCAATGGGACATCACCAGATATTGGCTCTGCATAGAAATCAGCCACAGGTGCTGGAATGGGTGAAAATATCGCCTGAATCGTATAGTTTTGTGCAACAGACCAGAATGTATACTGGGTTTGAGAACCAACAGCGTCACCATTAATCAATACATCATCAATGCGATGGCCATTTGATGGCACAATTGAGAGCGTTTTATTATTGCCCTTGAGAATCGTAATCGTTCCCGATGGACTGATGGACCCATTGCCATCTGCAATGGTTACAATGGTATAAGTGGGCTGGATATTTTCAAAAGTAAATGAAGTGGATGATGATGTTGAGGAATCAGATACCACAAGGGTTAACATACATGCTCCATAAGCACCTTCAACAGGGGTGAGTGTCATCGCACGTGAGGAACCTGTGCCCGACATGAAGAAATTTTCAGGCAGCACTGGCAAAATATCAGGGGCAGATGACTGCAACGATAGAGATAAGTCTTCAGAAGCTGTTTCAACATCATTAATAGTAAAACTGACAGTCACAGAGGTGTCTTCAACCCTCTGATCTGAAATTGCAGATATGGAGGGTTCATCATTAACAGCATTTACTGTCACTAAAAATACATCTGAAATACTCTTCCCTCCTGCTGAACCGAGAATGGATATTTCTGCATTCCCACTTTGATTTTCCAAGAATTCAATGATCAATGTGTTTTCGTTGATCATTGCTGAAATTAATGTGGGATTACTGTTGGATGCTATGCTTTTGGTGATTTCTGTATCATCAATGTCTGAAAATACGTTGGTTAAATCAATGGTTTCATTGCTGTCATCCTCATCTGCAGTGATATCTGAAATTTCATTGGCAACAATGGGGGGATCATCAACAGCATTAACAGTAATTGCGAATGTATCTGAAATGCTCTGTCCGCTTGCTGAACCAAGAATGGATATTTCTGCATTCCCACTTTGATTTTCCAAGAATTCAATGATTAAGGTATTTTCGTTGATCATTGCTGAAATTAATGTGGGATTACTGTTGGATGCTATGCTTTTGGTAATTTCTGTATCATCAATGTCTGAAAATACGTTGGTTAAATCAATGGTTTCATTGCTGTCATCCTCAT
>Ga0272440_1003373_pt1 | contig 11971 bp, 6 predicted proteins | sample SSMMMBAug17_FD_192440 | JGI IMG/M metagenome (GOLD analysis project Ga0272440, IMG submission 192440) | Marine sediment archaeal communities from Little Sippewissett salt marsh, Falmouth, MA, United States - SSM-MMB-Aug17 | ecosystem: Environmental > Aquatic > Marine > Wetlands > Sediment ... | reverse complement strand
GCAATTTGATCCAGGTCACCATAAATATCCACTAATTTGTTTGTCAGTGGTAGTATTTTATAGCTGAGAGATGTCATATAATTCAACTTAACATGAGAATCAGGAAGTTTTCTGGTTTGAGCAATTAATTTTGTAACTGAACCCTTCGCCCCAAGTTTACGAGTATATCGACTAAAATAAGCGGCATCGGCCCGCTTGATTGCTTGGTTATTGTAAACTTACAATTTTGTTTGTGCTGAAATTGCTGGTGTGATTGACTTTTGAACTTGATTGAATATCCAAAGTAAGCCCGTGTGCATTATTGCTCAGCAGTTGCCACGACGCACTTAGGTTGACGTCTTATAATTAGCCAATTGCTCTATTGCTCAGCGTTTTACCTCAAAATATTTGATTAATTAAAGTTAAATTTAATTGTATTGGATCAGATGACAACTCTTAATTAAATACATAACAAGGCTTATCCATTTTTTATTATATTACTGAAATGGTGCTACTAAAGTGTAATTGAGTTTTTTGGTATCATCAACTCGTTTAATTTTACCTGGATCATCAGTTGAAACTACTTCAACATCGGAATCCATTTCAATATAATCTGTTGGAATAATTTGGTTACAAGGTATACCTATCGGTATGGTCGAACATTTTCCATTGAGTGGTGTATCTGATAGTATTGTTTTTAATTCTTCATAAGTTGGTAAACGCCAATTATTATAACCATATTTTTTTTGTTCATTAAACTGATTAATTATCATTGATATTTGATTATAGTTTTTCTTTTGTTGGCCTGAAACGAATCTAAGCCAGACTAAATTGCGCTGATTGTCATGATATACATTTTCGTTTCGGTCACTTTCTTCCTGATAACATGCTTGAATAGTTATGATTGTTTTTAAATAAGGAGTATCCATATTTTCTACTTTTCGGTTTATTGATGTTGTCGCCAACCAAAATTTAGTTAGAATTGGCTCACTATAATATGTTGATGCTTCAGCTTTTTCTAATTTTCCATTTATAACTTTTAGAAATGAATAATGCTTTAAAACTTGCAAACTTTGCTTAAGCTCTGTATATATCTGTTTTATCAATTTATTCTTCGTCAAAGACCAGTTCTCATCATCTTGACAAGATTTTCCTCTAACACTATAAACAATAACATCTCTAGTTTTATAATTCTCACGATATTTTTCAGAAATAATATCAATATGTTTTTCATAAATTTTATCAATATGCTTTTCAGCTTTAAGAATATCGATTAGTTTTATCTTAAAAGCATTAAAATCTTCGGACTCCAATATTTTGGAATGTTTTTCTATATCAATTGATTCTTTTTGTATTAATTTGTTCACCGGAAAATAGTCTTTTACCTCTTGAACTTTATGAATCTTTTCTCTAATTCTATTTAGTTCTTTTATTATTATCAATAATTCTTTAATAAATTTTAACTTATTATCGTAGTAACTTTTATAAAACCTATGATATTCTTCATTTGATTGAATGTTTTTTGTATTCGCGTTGTTTAAAAGGTCTTTAACAGCATTTTTTTTTTTTATTTCTAAATTCAAATTATGAACAGAAAGAAAGCTATCTAAAACCTCAGCATTTTGAATGGTTTTGATTTCGACATCACTGTCAATATCTTGCGTTGTCTTTGCTTTGTTCATTTTATGTTCTTCTGTTAATTTTTCAAAATTTGGTAGTATCTTGCATAACTGAAATACAAAAAGTTTATATTTAACATTATCTATGTGAATACGATGTCTAACTGGTGCTTTTTCATAAAGATGCACATCAATTGACTTTACAGATACAATCTTATCTTCCTTTAATTTTCCAAAAATTGTTATTGTTTCAGACTCAAGCCATGCCATAGAATTTTGATTTGCTACTTTATATCTTAATAGATTCCTTATATGCTCATAAGTTTCATTTGCTGATCTTTTATCTTTCGCATAATCCAAGTCCTTAAAACCGATAGCTAAAGTTACTGTGGGAATTGTTTTAATATCCATAAGATATCTTTGACGATTCATTTCTATTCTATCTATAGTTGTAAGCAGTTGATTTATTTTTCTTTTATACTCAAACCAAGAAGCCTGCATTTGAACTGCATCTGTAAACTCATTGATTAACTTATCATTATTCATTCTCCATAGCTCATCTGTTTCAATTCTATCTTTTCTAGCTTGTTTTTCAATCTCATTAAATTCTTTTTCGGTTATTAACGATTCTTTATCACATTCCTGTATTAAAAGATTAACATCATCCATGTTGTTAGAAAATTTTCTATATTCCATATTTATAGCGAATGCGTTGATAGCACATATAGTTGTTATTATTGAATAAAAGGAAGTCAATACTAATTTCATAATTAACTCCTCCCTCCTTATTATACGTTCATTTTTTTTTATATGTTACATATATATTTTTTTAATCTAATCATAGATAGAAAATGAAGATTCTTAGGCTAATTTTTTATCATTAATATCAAAGGCTATGTAAAATCTATGCTTGTGAACGTTTTATATATTTAGATACATTGTATGTATGTGAATAGATGATTCTGTTTTCAGCATTAATTTCATTTAATTTAGCCTTTATGTATTGGTAATGAAAATCATGTAGAACTAAAATTACACATTTCTTTTTGGCTAAAGAAAGCAACATATCTATTATTAGATTAGATGTATGCATATCTACAGAAGCTAAAGGCTCATCAACTATAATTACTTTTGGTTCTTTAATTATAGCTCTTACAAGTGCTATTCTTTGCCTTTGCCCTCCTGAAAGTTCGGAAGGATACTCTGCAAATATTGATTTTGGATCTTTAAAATTTAGCCTTTCCATATATTTCTCAGCTCTATAAATCAACTTATCATTATTTTCTCGGCTACATTTATTTAACCAACATGATAGTAAGATATTTTCAGAAACTCTCCAACTATCGATTAAATGATCATTTTGAAACATGAAACCAAAATATTTCTCCCTAACTTGAGATGTTAAATTGTTTTTATATAAATTGGAATATTCAATATCATGTCCTTTTTCAGGTGTAAATATTATCCCAGATTTGTTGTTAGAGAATGAGCTAATATCATATTTTAACATTAGACCTAAAAGGTTAACTAATGTACTTTTTCCTGAACCCGATTCTCCGGTAATAAAATATATACCTTTTCTCGGAATAATTAAATTATCAATTGAAAAGTATAAATCTTTAAATATAATATCATTTGTTTTAAAAGATTGAAATTTATGTGATTTTAAGGAAATATTTTTTATCCTAAAAATACAATCTTCTGATTTAATATATTTTACGCGTTTGTTCATTGTTGAAGCTCACTTATTCTCTGTATGAAATCATATCATATGGCATTTTGGTCTTAATATACAAAACAGATATCATGCTTACTATATAAGAAAGTAAAAAAATAACTAAAAATATTATAGTTATGCAGGAAAATGATAGGAGCCAGTCTTGTGAATACCCTAAGTTTTGTAAAAAAAAGGGATATATAAAAAAAGAAATTAACCAAGCTAAGCAAATAGCTATGAAGCTAAGGATTAACATTTCATTGAAAAATATTTTTTTCATTTCTTTTAGTGTTGCTCCAAAAGCAAAAAATACTCCTATTTTATGGAATCTAATAAGTATCCACATCAGAAATATTACGCCTGTAGATATAACAGTAGTCATCATAATAAAAGCATTAATCATAATAGTCATTTTTTTTAATCTATTTGTTTCTTCTTTATAACGCTTTAATATTTGCAACTGAAATAGATCTGCCTTATATTCTGATTCAGATAACTCAATAAGAAAATTATAAAGTTCGTACAAATGATCTGAGACAATATTTGTATTAAATAAATGAAGATATGCACCATGATAATATGGTTTTATGCGTTTTTGGGAGCTATTCTTTGGCAAGACAATATATTTGTTACTATCAGCAGTATGCTTTTTGAAATATTGTTGACAAAACATAAAATACATTTCTTTAATATTAAGAATTGGCAATGGCTCTATGCTATTAATTACTGAAATATAACGACCTTTTTCTCTTGTTATACTGCAGGATTTTATCTTTTTATACCTTTCAAAGAAATTACTAATATTTTTTTGAAAAATATTTTTATCGAAACCATCAGGGCATATAATTTTAAAATGCTCAATTGTATAATCTATGTGAAAAGAATTATTAGTTGCTGGATATTTATTTAATTCTAAAATAAAATCTTCTGAACAAACAAAAAAATCTCGAAAAAGATTTCTTACAGTACTTCTTATAGGGATTGAAAATGTATAAAGCATCATTTCTTTAACAGTCAAAGGCATGGAATCTTCTTGATCTCGTGCTTTGATGTTTATATCTTTTAAGTCAACACCGTCTGCCATAATTCTTATTGAATCAGGTGTTTTATTATAACCTAAGCGTTTCAAAAGTGCTTCGCTCACTATAATTCCATAATCATTCTTATTATTGAAATATTCATTAGTTTGTTCTGATAGATTTTGAATAGCCTGTTTCATATATATGTCTTTTGGATCAACCGAAAAGCCATATAGAGAGTACTCAGAATGAATATAGCCGTCACTATCAATAAAATTTAATCCAATTGTTGAGAATAGAGAAATATTTTTTACAATATTTCCTTTACTATTATTATGATAATCTTGACTTTTTAAAATAAATCTATTTTTGATGTTGTTATATTCAATATATGGAAGTTTTTTTATTTTAGAATTATTAATATCCCCATGTAAAATTATTGTTTTTGAAAATGGATCTTTCTCAATTTCAATTAAATGCTTTTTATATCCAAAATAAAATCCACTGCACAAAAATGTAGCTAAGCTCATCATCAGAATTATACAGAAACTTCCAAATATCGGTAACAAACTTTGCATATGAATCTGAAAAGCTTTGCCTGTAATTGAATTCGAAAATGGAAAAAAATCTCTAATTATTGCAGTTTTTAGAAAGTTCATAGGAGATTAACCTTAATAAAATAAAAGACTAATAACTAATTATGGTAATTCATTTGATTTAACCCAGCAGTACTGATCTCCACTAAGTGTTGTAAACCATCTTTTGTCTTCATTTAAAATCTTTTTTAATTTTTCATAAATATTTTCAAGTTTATTTATTAAAACCTGAACAGTATCGAAATCTCCAATCTTACCCCTTCTTACATCTTCCAGTTTGATTTTCAACAGTGAATGCTCATTTACAAAGTTGATACCTAATGCCATTTTGTAGTAATCATCTAATGATTTTTCAAAATCAAAATCTAATGTTTCATCAGTTTCACCTGTCAAAGATAGAATCATTTTTTTATAAACATTCCACAATGTAATTGGATCATTAATAGTCCATCCATATTGAGCCATAACTCTTAATGCTGGCATCAAATTATAAGCTAGATCATCTTTACTAAACAATACTGATTTAACAAATTGATTTGTATTACTATCATCGATTTTCATTTTTGCAAAAACTTTTTGAGAAAATCTCATATTTCCTTGATTGTTCTTTTCGTAAACTTGTCCACGTAATGAATCAAACAATTGCTTTTGAATTTCTGCATTTATTGCTGGCTCCCAAGTATTGCCGCCATTATATGTCCATTTTTCAGGGAGGTGGCCTTCAATCAAAAATTTTTCATACACATTAAGTTGATATGATATCTGATCAATGACTTCATCAATAATTGTATTTATTTCAGCGGCTGCACCTTTTGGTTCAATAACATCACGTACGTACCACAATCCTTCATTTTTAGAATAGGATTCTTTTGCTTCTTGAAGATTGTCAAAGCATGCTTTTTTATTTTTAATACTATCACATATGGATGATTGATTTTTTTCCCAATTTGAAAATGCTGATCTACAAATATTTTTAGTATTACTATTAAAATCATTGACTGAATTTAGTTCTAAGTCATTTGAGTAGCTCTTATGCCTAACGTGGATTGCTATGTATGAAATAATTGTATTTAATTCAGAAACTAATAGTTCTCCTATCTTATCAGATGTAAAATTATCCCTTGATCGAGAATGGTTTCCCGTATCTCCAATATGTATTATTATATGAGTATTGTTGCTTCCCCATTGACTTGATTTTATCGTTTTATGCAAACCTTGAAAAACAGCTTCTCTATAAAAAGCATCTATAGGCCTATCCTTATTTGTTACGCTACTATAACAATGTATACTATTTAACCAGTGTATAACCGAATTAATATCTTCGGTAAGTGAAATAGAGTCGTAAACATCATCTTTATCAAGGTAATCTCTATAGATAGAAGCACCAACTCTAAAACTTTTTAACCACCCTTCTCTATTTGTTTCATTTAAGAGTATTCTGTTTAATTTATAAACTAAATTATTTGCTAGTTTAGCAACTGTTTTAATATATGGAGTCATACTCAAAGTTGCATCAATGACAAAAATTAAATCTACGTTTTTTGTATTGTTTCTTATGGTTGAAACTTTTTCAACAACATTGTAATTATACTTAGAACCTGTTATTGTAAGTATAACAGAATTATTCTCGCATTCTTCTTTAATTAAATAACGTGGTTCATGTGCAGGCCATTCTTTACGATCAATCTTTGTCCAATCCGCCTTTGCTGCTATAATCTTGTCGTCTGGTCTAATACTGTTATCTTTGATATAAGACTTATAAAAGTTTTCCATTTCATCTTGATCTTTAAAGAAAAATATAGGATGAGTCCTTTGAGTATTTGGTTCAAGTCCTTCTCGGGTTTTCCATCTTATAATGTGGTTTTTGTGAACCCATCCTTTAATAACAGATTTTGCAGAATTAGGTGCGTTCGACTTTGCAACTATTGAAAAATTTGGTCGTGTGCCTAATAAAATGTATTCATTTTTTGATGAATATTTACTGTTTGGAGGATAGAAGTCATATATATAGCCAAAATCTAGATTGTTAAATTCATAGTCAATGTAAGGTGCATTTTTGTCCGGAGCATACTGGGGTTTCAATACGTTTGAATAATTCTTGTATGTTATTGCGTTTTTTAATTTATTTACAAATATTACTTTATGAGAAATCCGAGTCTTTTCATCTTGAACAGGTTTATTTAGGATAATGAAATCTTCAATATTAGCCCAATAACTTATTTTATCGCTTTTAGGGTCAGAGCCTATTCCAATAAGCTTTTTTCTCTTTTTAAAAACATAAAAAGAATCTAAAAATTCAACTTTTGTGTCACTCAATAAGCTTAGATTATCATCCTTCCATAGTTTTATACCTTTTTTATTGGCATATATGCGCCAATGATGAATCTGCCCTTTTTTGTAATCATCTTGTTTCCAAACTAACATGCGATCAGCATATGCTTTAATATTTGGCATGGGTAACGGAGTTGAAAATGCATTGCTCGTCATCATTACTACACAAAAAGACAATAATATAAATATTAATTCAATTAAGCGAATCATCTATATTCTCCTTTTAAATTATATATATATGATAAATTTAGTTTCTTATCTTATATTTAGTTATTTTCTGAATAGACATAAAACTTCAATGTATACTCTCGTAACTATTCAAAATTATATAACATCTTTATTAAAACAGCCAAGACATAGTCGAAACATTTTTTTAATTTAGTGATTAGATTTATTTTATGAATAACTGATTGTATAATATAAAACAAATAGTAACTATAAATTTTTTAAATAATTCTTAAATTCTTTAAAGTCTTTCATTTTATTATAGTGGATTTTATTTAAATCATTCTTTTTTATCAAAATCAAGTCAGCAAACTTGCTTAGCGCTTTTTGACTATTTTTATTGTATTCAGAAGAACCATCTTCACTTTGTATATCGAGATCGGTTTGTACTAATAATACAGAAATTTTATTATGCTTTTCTAATTCATCAAATTTTTTCATACTGCTGAACTTATTGGCAATATACATGTCCACTATAGTTTCTAAAGGTATTAAGTAGATTATATGAAATGGTGCGTTTTTAGTAAGTTTAATTTTACCGATTAAATCATTAAACGAATTCTTAAATTCCAATTCTGGATGTGAAGGCGGATTAAAGTCTGATTTTTCGTTAATCTTTGTAATTTGCCCGTTCAAATTAGCATAAACGTTAATTATTGAGATAATATTTTCTATCATTTCATTCACTTTATTTATTATTTTAATACCTTTTTCACCACATGTTTCAATTAACAAAATTTTATTTCTTTCTTTTGGTTTTAGTTTAATTTCATATACACAATCGTTAGATTGAGACTTTTTTATATTAATTGTTCCTAATATTTCTGAATAACAAGTAGTTTCAGGTAACATATATTTTATTTGAGTGTCTTTGTTGCATTGAATATAATATTCATTATTTTTTTGAGGTTTTGGATCAAATTTAATATTGTTAATATCAATTGTATTATATTTATTATTTAACAGATTAAAGGTTAATTTAATTTTTTTTCGTCTGATTAATGAAATTTTTATCTCATCATTACTATTCAACGGCGATATTTTAATTGGAAATGGCGAAAATTTATTGCCATCTTGTTGATAGTAATATGAAGAACCTTCTTTTACTGAAATGCTATCAAAATAACCTTTAATAAATTTTGTATTTATTGGGATATTTTTTGTGCAAGAATATATAAATTTTTCTTTATCATTATTATTTAGTTGAATTTTCATAATTCCAACACCATTATTATCTTCGCATTTATTTAAAATTTTAATTTTGTGACCTATCTTTTTATCAGCTTTTTTTTCCTTCAATAATATTTTATCATTTGTGGTTATATTTCCTGTATTATTCATAAAACCTTTCTTAGTTGCAACAAATTTATATGATTCTATATCAGTGTAACCATAAAAACTGTAATGAAGTTCACTCTCAGTATTAGTCATTCCGCTAAAGAAATTTATAGTTTGTTGGCTTTTATTATTGGTTTTCAAGCCAAATATTTTTACCTTAACATTTTTTTTGTCAAATAATAATTTACCTTTAATTAGTTCGAATTCATTATGTTTATTTAATTTTTCATTATTTTGAGTTTCTAACAGTATTGGTTTATCTTGACTATCACCTTCCGCTATAGAAATTGGATGTCCAGAATTGTCACCAATTTGATAATAAAGTGATTCACCATTTTTAGTTTCGTAAGGCACACTGTGTTCATATATGTCTTTTGAAAATATATGATTGTCAATGATTTGTATTGCATCTTTCCTTTTTGCATAAACAATTAGCTTAACCTTTTTATCATAATCTGTATTCTTTAATTTAAACCAAATAACTCTAATCGGTTTATAAATCATATTGATTTTTTGTGGAAGGTCAGTTTCATTAAATATTTGGCTCAAACAATGTAAGCATGAAAGGTCAATAAAAACTTGATTTTTCTCTGTAGACCAGTCTATAAAATTATAATTGTAGTCTATTGAATCTGCATTAAACAATTTTTCATCAGAGAACAATGTAATATTTTCATTATTAATATTTTTATAATATACTTGTATGAAAACTTTCTCGTTCTTTTTATGAAATATCTTTATTGTTCCTTTTTTATATTTATTATCTAAATTAATAGAAAAAGTATTATCCTTATTTTCCTTTTGTAAAAATATTTTTCCTTTTCTCGAACTTAAATATATATTTTTAGGACAATAGTTTTCATTAATGAAGAATGATATATTTTCTTTTGGTTTTAATGCTGCTAAAAAATTATCTTCTTTATCTACAAAAACAAGTGAAGGTTGGAAAAATTCATTACTAAGTAACTGAAAATTTTCTATAAATATTTTTAGTTCTCTGCTATTATTTGTTTGAGTATATAATAAATTGTTTAATTTTGCATTTATTACAATTTTATGAGAAAGTTCACCATTAGTAATTTTTTCAACTTTGATACCTGTAATTACTTGTTTAACTTGAAAAAACATTAACTGAAAATATTTTAAATATTGATTTATATTTTTTTTATTTTTAAATGTTGATAGAAATACAATACTTTTCTCATCTTTTTTTTTTAATTTTTGTAGTTTATATGTTAAAATGATATCTTTTGCTTTAATAGGTTTATTATTTTTGCTATTCCATCCGGACATAACCAATTGAACATCAATATAAGCATTGTTATTATTATCACGCTTTAGCCAAAAGCCACCTCCTTTACTGGATCTTTTATTGCACCACCTCGCATTCTTAATCATTAGTAACTTACCATCAACTATAAGATCGGTATCGTTTTCAGATGATTTTCTAATGTTACTTATCTCTAAGTTTGAATTAATCTCAATAGAATCTAATGAACCTATAGCAAAATACTTTGCGTGGATGTTTGGAATAGATGTTATACATCCAGATATTGTCTCTAATAATACAATAGTGTATAAGATTATTTGAAAATATTTACAATTTTTCATTTCAAAACCTTAATTTTTTTTACATTTAACTACATACTTAGGAATCATTGAAAAAGATTTGATCATTTTTAATTAATGGGTTTATTTCTGTTTTCCGAACGTGGAGACAAGACCTGTCTCTACTGAACAATAACCGCATATATCCAAATATAATATAAATAAAATGGGAAATCTATTTTTTAACGATTCCTTAACTCTTTTACCTGGCTCTGAGAGGCGATTTTTAAAAGGATTCTAATAAACTTATTTATTTGGTATCCATAAATAAAGTTTCAATGTCATCTTTCAAGCCGATTTGCATGCAAACCTCAGCATACCCTGTTTCCTCATAATATTTTTCGCCACAACTATGAGCATTTTTTAGAACACCTTTAGCTCTTGATATAATATTATCGTAGATAGTTATACCATCCTTTATTACTGTTAAATTTGAAATAAACACACCTTTAACACTTTCAAGTAAATTTCTTTGAGCTATTTGTCTTGCAGAGTTAAGAGCTTCATATCTTGTTAGACCACATTCTGAAACACCTGTAGATTTAATTATCTTACTTTTTTCTGCAACTTGTTGTGAAAATTCAATACTAAAAACTATTGAAGTTTTCAATGCTCCTATTATAAAAAAACTAACAATTAACAAAAATTTTAGTTTCATCATAGACTCTTTCTATATAATTAATAAAAAATTTAAAAATTAATTAAAAATAATTTGATATTTTATTTTATATTTTTAGCATATTTGTTGGATCTTATCCAAATCATTTTATTTTTTGATTGAATTTAATTTGAGCATATATTGTCCTATCCATTGATTGATTGCTTAACGATGGGGACTTGGATGTTAATTGCCCCTTAGGTTGTTGCATGGTTTCCCATCAAGTTCAGGTGCATATATGGTATAATGACCGTACATCTATTGATGACATGCACCATTATATTCTGCCTCAGAATCAAACAAATAATAGACCTTTTTGCGCCTTAAATTACAAACAACCAATAACCAATTGCGTTATTACTCTGCGTCTAACCATTCGGACTTAGATTGATTTCAGGTATTTTACCGATTGCTTTTTTAATCGGCGTCTTTCCTCAACGCACTTAGATTGACGTCTGGCAGGTAACCGATTGTTTTATTGTTCTGCGTTAAGACACTGCGCACTTGGGTCAATTTCAAATATTTTACCGATTTCGTTGTTGCTCAGCTTTATGCCTTGAAGCACTATGATTGATATCTGAAAATTAACCGATTGTGTGGAAACTCAGAATTACACTCCTCGCACTTCAATGGATGTACTTGCTCTTAACCGGTTGCACACTTGCTCAGCTGTCAGTGGATTCCAAAATAGTCCTTATTAAAATTTGTTTACAATCAAACTTTTAATACAACCTATATTTTGTTACACAACCTAAACATACAAAAATGGGAGTATAACCTAGTCTTATACGATTTTTTTTCCGGACTCCACAAGATTCTTGGTATTAACCGACAAAGTTTATATAATTTGATTTTTCTTCTATCAACATATTTATAAAAAT
>Ga0272440_1003372_pt1 | contig 11971 bp, 12 predicted proteins | sample SSMMMBAug17_FD_192440 | JGI IMG/M metagenome (GOLD analysis project Ga0272440, IMG submission 192440) | Marine sediment archaeal communities from Little Sippewissett salt marsh, Falmouth, MA, United States - SSM-MMB-Aug17 | ecosystem: Environmental > Aquatic > Marine > Wetlands > Sediment ... | reverse complement strand
TTTATTGCTTTCAAAAGGAAAGTATTTTGAAATGTTTTAAGGAGGTTGAGCCTGTTTTGGAAATGAATCTTGATGATTGGTGTGGTATTGTTTTTCGTGCGAATCATAAAGTTTTGATTTAATAAACCATTCTATTCATTCATACATCCACAGTTTGACAATTGATCAGTCTCAAAAAACTTTCCAGCCTTTTTGAAATGAAAAATTGCCTGTCGACACCGGCACAATTTTGCATAAATTTTTCCCAGTAAATAATGTGCTTGCTTTCTGAAATGTTTTTTTTGAATACAGATTTCTAAATGGCGAATGGCATCAAATGGTCTGATATCTGTTAATAATTTACCTGCATAAAAATACGCTGGAACAAAATTAGAATCCCAATCAATCGCTTTTTGGAAATGATAAAGTGCTTTCTCAACAATTTTTTTTTGGATATAGACCATACCCAATTGATAGTGTACATAAGCATTTTCCGCCCCATATGTCAGCGCATTTTGATAATCAATCAAAGCATGATCATATTGCCCTGTCATAATATTTAGGTTTCCGAAATTAATATGAATTTCTGGCCTTTTGGGGTTTATTGATAAAGCAGCCAGATACTGCTGTTTCGCTTGTTCATAGCGTTTTGTGCGGCGATATAAATTTCCCAGATTCATATGTGCTTCCCAGTTGTTAGCATCAATAGAAATAGAGGTTTTTAAATGATGTTCTGCCAGGTCATACTGTTTATTTTCTACAGCAATTAAAGCCATCCGGTCATGGGGTAAAATGGAATTGGAATTGCACTGTAATGTGTTCTCCCACAATAATCGTTCTGTTTTGTATAACTTACACTGATGATTCGTTTTTAAGGCCAACAATCCCACCAGCAACGCAGTAACTGATAATGCCATTATTTTTTTAGTTGTTGACGGCTCATTCAGTTTTACTCCTAAATACGCACCACTGATTGATGTTATTCCCATAAGGCTCAAACTTTGCCAATGATCTGCTACCCAAGAAAAACGCATGAAATATATATCAAAAAAGCCTATAACCGGTAATAAATTGAGAACATAAAATGAGAAAGCCAAAATCGCAGGAGTAGCGTATCTGTGATTGCGTGTTCGGTACAGAAAATATGTAAAACCCCAAAAAATACAAAATCCAAGGATCATCGCTATATCATCAGTCTGAATTGCGTAAACAAAACAAAGATTATTTGGAAAAATCGCTTTTGACAGATAGAATAAAAAGGCCTGGAAAACAAACATAAGTCGTTCAATCATACTATCGGATCGAACAATTTCATGTTCCATTGCATTTCCATATTGAAAGAACAGTGTCACAACAGAAAAAATAGCAGAAAGGATTAACAATGGAAATATTTGAAAAAAAGACCTTTGAACAGGTTGTTTAAAGTGAAAATACAAAAGAAAAAGCAGCCATATGGGAAGCATTATTGAAGCGGCTTTACACAGCAAAGAACAAAGAAAAAAAATAATTGAATATATGGGAGGATGATTCTTTTGATGAGCACTTACAAAACAATAAATACTCAGTAATGTGAACAAAAAGCAAAGAACATTTTTTCGTTGCGAAATCCATGCAACAGATTCAACATTCACAGGATGCACAGCATAAAGAATAGCCGCAATCCAGCCTCCTTTCCAATTGAGCTTAGCAAAAATAAAGGCAATTCCGACGCAAGTTAACAGATGAATGATCATATTGGTAATATGAAATCCTGTGGCAGTGCCTTTCCATAGCCGCCACTCAATCCAAAAACTTGATAGTGTTAATGGGATATAATCTGGACAATCTAAGGATATCCAACATTTATAGATGCCATTGGTCGATAAAACCAATGGATTTTGAGTAACCAGAGTATCATCATCCCAGATAAATCCTGCTTGAAACAAGGGCATCCAGGTCAATAATGCGATGAATAAAAGAAGAAGGCATTTTTGAATGTTTTGCACGATTTATACACCTGCTACAGTTGCAGCCTGATGAAATAAATGTAGTGTCTCCTGTGCTTCTGAATAATCAAGGGTATGAATGGCAAATCCTGCATGTATGATTACATAGTCGCCAATATTGACATTTTCAAGTAGCATAAAATTAACATTTCGGCGGATGCCGTCAATTTCAACAGTACCGTTTTGGCCATCGATTTCAACAACTTTTGATGGAATGGCAAGACACATGATGGGTTGTTTCCTCTATGATTATAGATTCATTGCGAATTTTTCTATTCAGACTTATACCGTTACTGCATTAATTGAACCATTGGTGATTGTCAATTATTTTTATTGGCTATCTAATCGAATACGAAATTATAACGTCCGATTTTTTGGAAATACGCCCTAATGAGATTAAAAAATGTGTGGTATAAATTTTGACGTCAATAGAATTGAATGTTCAGCATTCCAACGTATTTAAATTTCGAAGAGTATACTCCGAGGTTTAACAATGCTCGAAAAAGCTTTAAAAGGTGTAACAAATTTCATATAAATATTTCAAGTCATATGAAAAAGACTAATAAATTTTCTTGTGATAAATAAACATGTCAGTAAAACAATACCTATTACAGCCAAGGCATATCTTAAAATTGTGCCAATGATCCAATAAAAAAATAAATAAGTTTCCAATGAAGCATCGCTTACGTTTTTTAAAACGTGGATGTTTTGTGATACTATCTCAATTAATATGCTAATTGTTTTTTCATCGGAATATGGTAAGTTGCCCATTGTTTCAGATTCAGCAGATACAAAAAGAGTTAAACCTGTAAAAAACAGAATAGCACTTATTATGCAGACCTTTCTTACTTTAGACTGATGCATGTTTTTTGTCTCCATAAACTGTGAATTTTAAGAAAAAGATTTTGGAAAGCTTAGAAGGAGGATGTTGTATATTAAATACCTTGACAACTGATAACGAATCCAAAATATATTTTTTAAAATCCATAACTCATTAAATTTGATTGTTTTATATGATCGAAGCATAATCCGCGCCAAAGCATTTCTTTTTTATTATTCTACTCAGTGGTATTAAAGAAAAATTCACAATGAACAAAAGGTAATGATTGAAACGAATGGAAGTATAAAAATTGGGCATCCTTCATATTTGTTGAAAAGTAGTTAGCACTTTTCCGAAATTATGATTGTGTTTCCGTTTGTAGAGACGCACGGCTGTGCGTCTACGGGCGAAGAAAGGACGATCAATTCTTTGAAAATTAAGAACAAAAAAATGTTTATCCTTTCTTCGCTCGGAGACGCACAGCCGTGCGTCTCTACTTATGACAATTTGTATTCGAAAAAGTGTTAACTGGAATATGAAGGATGCCAAAAAAAATAATAGCTTAGGAATCCTTAATATCGCTTAAAACAAAAAGCACATCTTTATTTACATTCAGTTTATGGGGGATTCGATTTCAAGCAATTGGGTACATGGCTTTTGGAAAATGCTCAAGAAGTAAAATTAGGCATTCAGTTACACAAATATATTGGAATGAAATAAATTTAATCGGTGTATGGGCATAAATAACCAACAGATTGATAATGGTTATATGTCGTCACTGTTGATATGAATGAATGGATTTCGTTTTGAATAAGTTCTTCAAAAAAATTAAGTGGGTCTTTTGGAGGACGTGTGGTTGAAATTTCTCCTTCAATACCTCCCAGTCTTCCAGCCCATTCTATCGCATCTTTAAAATTACCAATGCGATCTATCAGTTTATGTTTTTGTGCCTGATCTCCGGTTAAAATTCGACCATCAGCAATTGTACGAATATCTTCAATGGGAAGATTGCGACCTTTAGCAACATCACTGATAAACTGTTCATGGATTTCTGAAACAAAATTGTTGAGGAAAACTTCTTCTTCAGGCGTCATGGGACGAGTGGGCGAGCCAATATCCTTTAATTTTCCACTTTTAACGACAGTTGTTTTTAACCCAATTTTTTGGAACAAATCCTCCAGATTGGTAAATCCCATGATAACGCCAATACTTCCGGTTATTGTTCCTGAACTGGCCACAATTCCATTGGCCGCAGATGCAATATAGTATCCACCTGATGCCGCAACAGTTCCCATTGAGACAATCACTTCTTTTACACTTTTGGTTTTAAGAATTTCTCGATAGATTTCCTGTGAAGGGGCAACACCACCACCCGGAGAATTAATGCGGATAATAATGGCTTTGACCATTTCATTCTTTCGGAAATATTGAAGGTCTTTAATAACAGGCAAGGCATCAGAAATAACACCATCAATCTCGATAATACCTACCTTTTCACCAAATTCAGGTGTGGACACACTGAGCGTAAACATTAATGACAGAAAAATCAGTGTGCCACACACCATCGCGGTATTAATCAACAAAAAAAACAAATATGGATGACGTTTTGAAAACATGAATTAATAAACTCAATCCTATGCGGCTTCCAGTTGTTTTTCGGGTTCTTCAACAGGTGTATCTTCATTCGTTTCAGCCGTTTCAACAGGTTCAGCAGTCTCAGCAGGTTCAACAGGTTCAGCAGTCTCAGCAGATTCAACAGGTTCAGCAGTTTCAGCCGTTTCAACAGGTTCAGCAGTCTCAGCCGTTTCAACAGGTTCAGCAGTCTCAGCAGGTTCAACAGGTTCAGTAGATTGTGCAGTTTCAACAATTTTAGCAGTTTCATCGGTTTCAGGCGATTCAACGGTTTCGGCTTCACTGGTCTCAGAGATTTCAGCCTCTGAGTTATTGGCTACATTTTCAGTTCCAACAAGGGCGTCGTTTTCAGAAATAATCGTTTGACCAGCAATAGCTGCTTCCATTTTTTCTCTTTCCAACTGTTCCTGAAGATTTTGGCCGAGAATTTCACCAAAGGTTGATGTTGGACGATTAGCATTTTTCACATAATCAGACAGAATACTGTGTTCATCTTCCATCATCAATCGTTTAATGGAAAGCCCGATTCGTCGTTCTTTACCATTGATATTCACCACCATTGCATCAACATCATCACCAACTTCATACTGGCCAACAGGTGTTTTTATTTTTTCTTTGCTAATTTCAGAAACATGAATGAGGCCCTCAATGCCTTCTTCAAGTTCCAGAAATACACCAAAATCAGTAACATTAGTAACAGCGCCTTTAACTTGAGTACCTACCTGATATCGTTCTCCAACAGTTTCCCATGGATCTGGATATAATTGTTTGATACCCAATGAAAAGCGTTCATTACCTTTATCAATATCCAAAACAATTGCCTGTACTTTTTGGCCTTTTTTATAGAGTTCAGATGGATGTTTGATGCGTTTGGTCCATGATATATCAGAAATATGAACCAGCCCATCAATGCCTTCATCAATACCAATAAATAGACCAAAGTCAGTAATGTTTTTAATTCGACCTTCGATTGTCGTTCCAACAGGGTATTTGTCACCAATAACATCCCAGGGATTGGGAATTGCTTGTTTCATACCCAATGAAATTCTTCGATTTTCGGGGCTGATATCCAAAACAACAGTTTCCACTTCTTCTCCAACCGAAACAAAGTGGGCAGGATGTCTGATTTTTCGTGTCCAGGACATTTCTGATACATGGATCAGGCCTTCAACGCCTTCTTCCAGTTCAACAAAGGCACCATAATCAGTGAGGCTAACAATCTTTCCTGATACGCGTGTATTGATCTTGAATTTTTCTTGTGCGTGAATCCATGGGTCTTCTGTTAATTGTTTCATCCCCAGAGAAACGCGTTCACGATCCAAATCAAGGTTTAATACTTTGACTTTAATCGATTCACCAACAGAGAAGAGTTCTGATGGATGTTTAACACGTCCCCAGGAAATATCGGTAATATGGAGTAAACCGTCAATACCACCAAGGTCGACAAATACACCATATTCAGTAATATTTTTAATAACGCCTTCAACAATTTTGCCTTCATGGATAGTGGACAGGGTCGCTGTTCGTCTGGCCTGACGTTCTTCTTCAAGAACAGCTCGCCTTGATAATACAATATTGCTGCGTTTTCGGTTGAACTTCAATACTTTAAATGTCAGCGTCTGATTGACTAACTCGTCAAGGTTTCGAAGGGGTCTTAAGTCTGCCTGTGATCCTGGCAAAAAGGCTTTAATGCCTACATCAACGGAAAAACCACCTTTGACACGTGAGATAACAACACCTTCAATCGTTTCGTTACCTTCGTAAGCTTTTTTTATCTCTTCCCAAACCTTTATTTGAGCAGCTTTTTCTTTGGATAGTCGAACAGCTTCTTCTTCATCATCCCAGAATTCAACCATAACATCGACAGCATCACCAATTTTAGCAATAACCTGGTTGTTTTCATCAATAAATTCTTCAATAGGTACCTGCCCTTCAGACTTGTACCCGATGTCGATTAAAACAACATCTTTGTCGATTTGAACGATTTTTCCAGAAACAACTTCACCTTCTTCAAATCGTTTACAACTTTCCTCATACATACTATTCAGATTTTCATCGTCTTCCATTGAAGCAGCGAATGAATCATCCAATTCTGCCTGTTCGTCGGCAGCAACGTCTGAATCCAAGGAATCGTTCATTACGTCTTCCTCAGAGATTGTTTTTAACCCTTCGTCTTTCATAAAAATTATGAATCCCCCTTACAAATTATTTTTTTTTCCACATCCAATGTGGCAAACGTAGTTTTATAAAAAAATTTCAGTTAAAAAACAACAATAATATTTTTTAGTTATTGTATTGTTGGTTTTTGAGTTGAAAATTGTTGTTGCTCTTGTTGTTGTTTGATCATGTTTTGAACATGCACTCCTCGATTCATCAGTTCAAAAAATTTTGGCAGTGGCATAACAATGCGTCTATTAATTATTTTTTTGATCATGGATTCCCTTGCAGATTCATCTCGCTCTATGACTGATGTATATAAATTAAATTTTACAACACCATCATGAATCATCAGTCCTTCGGTGCCATCTGCATAAATTTCTGGTACAGGGTCATCAACAGACCAGACTTCATACGGTAGTTCGTTTTGTAATTGTTTGACTTCAAATAATTTTTTCATAAAATGTCCTCAGGCCATTGAAGGATATTTGTTTAAAATATAGTGTTTCATTGATTGGACAACGTCATCGATACTCATATCACTACAATCAATGTTGATCGCATCTTCAGCAGGTATTAAAGGCGCAATTTTTCGATTCTGATCTTGCAAATCTCTTTGTTTAATATCATTGGACAGCTTTTCAAAATTTGTTTCAATACCTTTTTTCTGAAGTTCATCATATCGCCTTTTTGCTCTGACAGTATGATTGGCAAATAAAAAGAATTTAATATCTGCGTTTGGAAATACAACGGTTCCCATATCTCTGCCTTCAAAAACAGCGCCGCCTTGTTGACCAAATTGTCTTTGAACACTCAATAGATATTCTCTCACAACTGGTTGTGCGGAAACAGCAGACGCCAACATGCTTATTTCTGGTGTACGAATGGCTTCAGAAATATCAGTTTTATGATTATACAACAAGCGTTTTTCATCTTTTAGAACAAAATTCAGATTTAAAGATTGGCACACCTGATCAAGCCCGCGGCTATTATCAGCCGCAACACCCATTTGCTTAGAAATAAGCGCAACGGCTCGATATAAAGCCCCAGTATCGACCCATATCAATTGAAACAGTTTGGCAATCATTTGGCTGACAGTTGTTTTACCAGATCCTGCCGGACCGTCGATGGTAATAACCGGTTTATTTATGCGCTCACACACGCTTTTCCTCGCTCAATGGCTTTAATATTGATATCCAATAATGCTGGTTTTTTGGACAATTCTCTCTTTAAAATGTTTCCGATCAAGCCCATTGAAAAAATACCACTTTTTTCCACAAATGCGCCTAATGCAACAACATTTGCGACTTTTACGGTCCCTAACTCATTGGCAATTTCATTGGCTGCAATATCATATTCAGAAAGATCATCACGATCACTGCTAATGGGAACAAGGGATGAATTTTTTAGAATCATTCCACCCGGTTTTACCAGCGCTGCGAATTTTTCCATGGAGGGCTGATTCATCGCCACCAGATTCATTGGATTTTGAATAATGGGTGACCCAATGGGTTCATCTCCAATCACCACCGTGCAATAAGCTGTTCCTCCTCGCATTTCCGGGCCATATGAAGGCACCCAGGCCACTTCTTTTCCATCTTCTAATGCGGCCAGAGCGATGATTTTTCCCATCATCAGAATCCCCTGGCCGCCAAAACCAGTAAACATCATATCCATTTGCATGATAAAAATCTCCTGTACACGCCACTATGCATCGGGTGTTTTACAATCACCAAGTTGATAATAAGGTAACAACACGTCTTCTGTCCATTTTATCGATTCTAAAGGGGTTCTTCCCCAATTTGTGGGACAGGTACTAACAATTTCAACCAAAGAGAAACAGGTTCCCGCCAATTGATATTCAAATGCTTTTTTGATCGCTTTTTTAGCTTTGATAATATATTTGGGCTTTATAACGGTTTGACGGGTTATGTATGCGGGTGTCTGTAAGGCTGAGATTAACTCCGCAACCTTAATAGGCATTCCACAGCTATCAGTATCTCTTCCTGAGGGGCTGGTGGTTGTTTTTTGATTGGGCATGGTTGTTGGTGCCATCTGGCCGCCAGTCATGCCATAAACAGTATTATTCACAAAAATGGTTGTAAATTTTTCCCCACGATTCGCAGCGTGAATGATCTCTCCCATGCCAATACTGGCCAAATCACCATCACCTTGATACGTAAAAACAAACAAGTCCGGTCGAACACGTTTGATTCCTGTAGCCATAGCCGGAGCACGGCCATGAGCAGCTTCTTGAAAATCACAATCAAAATAATGATAGGCGAGCACAGCGCATCCAACAGGCGCAATACCGACTGTTTTGCCTTGAATGCCCAGTTCATCGATTGTCTCTGCAATCAAGCGATGGACAACACCGTGCGTGCATCCCGGACAATAATGAGTGTGCGTACTGGTCAATGATTTTGGTTTTTGAAATACTCTTGCCATGATACTTCCTTTACAATCGTCAAGATTGATGTGCACGTAAAACGCGTTTCATTTCATCCACAATTTCTTCAGGTGCAGGTACAATACCACCTGCTACGCCAAACCATGTTACCGGTCGTTTTCCTTGAACAACACGTTCAACATCTTCAACCATTTGTCCCATGCTCAGTTCCATGCTGGTAACCACTCGACATGAGGGTTTCCATGCTGCTTTCTGAACAATCTTGTCAGGATAAGGGTACAGGGTTTGGGGACGAACCATGCCAACTTCTATGCCCTCTTTTTTCATAAGATCAATGGCGGTTCGACAGACACGACTCATGGTACCATAGCTGACAATCAGGGCTTCGTAATCTGAATCAATATTATAATCTGCGCATTGGATTTCTTCTTTTTTCATTTGTTCATATTTGGCCAAAAGACAACGATTATTATCTTCAAGACTGTTTCCAACAAGATATAATGATCTAACCAGATTTCGTTGTGTTGTGTTTCGTGTATCCATACCAGTGGTCGCCCAGCTACTTTTATCCGATGGTTTGGAAACCAGATAGTCAGGAAATTCAACAGGTTCCATCATTTGTCCAATTAAGCCGTCACCTAAGATAATAACCGGGTTGCGATATTTTTCAGCCAGAGGAAATGCTTTCATAACCATTTCGACAGCTTCCTGAACACTATTGGGTGCCATAACCAAAAGATGGTAATCACCATGTCCACCACCTTTTGTCGCTTGAAAGTAGTCACCTTGTGATGGCAAAATGCCACCAAGGCCAGGACCACCTCGCATAATATTGACAAAAACCGCTGGACATTGTGCAGCCGCACAATAGCTGATGGCCTCACCCATCAGACTAATACCCGGACTGGATGATGTTGTAAAAACCCTCTCACCAGCCGCTGATGCACCAAAAATCATATATGATGCCGCAACTTCGCTCTCAGCTTGCAAAAACATACCATTGACCTCAGGCATTCTGCGTGACAGGTATTCTGCAATTTCACTTTGAGGGGTGATGGGATATCCAAAATAATTCAGACAGCCCGCGCGAATAGCAGCTTCGCCAATGGCTTCATTACCTTTCATCAATACTTTTGCCATAACATTCTCCTTCACTTATTTCCCGGCAGATGTACTGTCGCTGGGCGTAATGGTAATTGCAACATCAGGACACATCACGCAACATGTACCACATAGCACACAGTCTGCTTCACGCGCCCGATACGCGGGAAAATAGCCCTTTGAATTGTTTTTTTCAGATAATTCAAGTACTTTTTTGGGGCAAACCGCCACACACAGGCCACATCCTTTGCATCGATCCACATCAATTTGATATTGATAGTTCATGCCACAACCTTTCTTGAAACGTATCGGCTTACTTCTTTTTATCAAAAAATGATAAGTAAAAAAATCGTTTCCTTAATGTAAAATAAAATTTTTAGGCCCCAATGTTCTGGGCTTTTTCCAGGGCGGTACCAGTTGACGTTCGATGGGTAACAACGGACAGTCAAATCGTTGGATATCCAGTCTCTTGATGATTTCAACCGGAGATGTAATGCAAATAAGCGGTAAATCACATGATTTTGCCAGGTCTTTAACAAATGTGTAACCGTCATAAATGGTTTGATCTGTGGTTTCATCTATGAGGTTTGCATTTCCAATAATCCCTCGAATTTTTAATCGGGATGCCGTTTCAATTTCTTTTTGAATGGTCAGGCACCCATCAATCGTATTGGTAAACGGACGAAAGGGATTGACAACCTGAATCATACAGGCTTTTTGACTGGAAAAAGCATTGGCAAGTGCAGATAAAACGGTTGCACCTACACGATCTCCGCCAACATCTAATATCGATAGCTCGGCAGGGCTTTTTACCATGCCAGAAATTTCAGGTGTAAGAATTGGGAGGTCCGCTTGCAGAAATTGACTTGGTGGAAGAACAACGTCAATGCCCAGATTGGAAAGTGCTTGTTTTGCCTCACGCGTTCGAAAATATGGATTAACCAGATCTAAATCACCGATATTGACCTGAACGCCAGATCGCTTCCGATAAACAGCTAAATTTATTGAAACTTCTGTTTTACCACTGCCATAATTTCCAACAATTACAATAAGACCGCTTAGTTTAATATTCAAAAACTTGACTCCAAACCCCTGGATTTCCTTGTTATTTACAGGAAGGGGCTAAAATTATAAACCTATTCATAAAACATGAAATGATAATTTATGCAAGAAAAATTATTAGGGATTTATCTAAAGGTTCATAAATTCAAACTCAACAACAAAAATACTCTCATTTTTAACATTCTTAACCTCCTTTTGTTTTTCAACAAATAAACGATTTTTCAGCTACCTTTGCCTGTTATCCATGTAGCATCATTATGAGTTACTGATTTTGCTTGAACAACAAATGCAATGGTTTTCGAAAAAACAAAATTTTATGGGTGTTTTGACATTAAAAATTGGCTGATTAAATTTGAAGTGGCATTTTTTCGGACAAAGCATTATTGATAATCCAAATAAATTATTGAGGTGATAAATAGCATTTTGTTAAAAGAAATTCCAAAATAATTTATGTAAATAACTATCCATAAAATATTTGTGTAATAATATATTACAATCGTTTGTTGAATGGAAATATTGACAATTTAAAACTGTAACAAAATAATACATATTTATGAGGAAGATACAGGAGGATATGTTGACAACTGGAAAAAAAACAATTACAAAGTAACTCATGATTTTGATTTCAGAATCCGGATTATAAAGTATTCAGTTCGTTCGCGAGCATTTTTTTGCATGATAAAAGGGATTATTTCGCATACGATTTCAATATACCAGAAACTTCCCTTTAGGTGATTTCCGAAAAAGAATATACCAAGATCAAGTTCCCCCCTTGAGGGGGGTTAAGGGGGTGTTCTTACGACAAAAGCGAAACACCCCCCTAAC
>Ga0272440_1003371_pt1 | contig 11975 bp, 3 predicted proteins | sample SSMMMBAug17_FD_192440 | JGI IMG/M metagenome (GOLD analysis project Ga0272440, IMG submission 192440) | Marine sediment archaeal communities from Little Sippewissett salt marsh, Falmouth, MA, United States - SSM-MMB-Aug17 | ecosystem: Environmental > Aquatic > Marine > Wetlands > Sediment ... | reverse complement strand
TGTAATAAACACTTTCTTTAATCGACAAACCTGTTTTCAGTATCAGGTTGTGATTTTTTGCATAACCTACGATCACCAACCGAATTAGATTTATTTAGTGTGTGATTGCATAGAGTTAACAATGCAAATCATAAGATGTTTAAGTATCAAAGTATATTCATTACGACGGTAAGAAGGATATGTCCTCTTTATTTTACAAACAAATATTCTCTATCTGTGTTCATATTATTGCACTAAAAATTCATTTATGATATTATTTATTTTTTTCGTCATAATGTTATAATAATTCCAAATAAATGTCCAAAAGTTTGGTGATGGATGTATTCATTTTTGAAGTTATTTTGGCAAAGAATAACCTTTTTTATAAAGATCAAATAATATAACAGTTAATAGACTCTTAATATTATTATTTCAGTTTATCAATTGAAAATCATTATTGAACCTCTGTAATTCAGTTTGAAGTATTGTTTTTGAGGATATTCTTAATAATGAGAAATAGAATGGGGATAATTAAATATCCTGATTCTGCTATTTCAAATTTAAATTTCAAATTTCAATATATATAATCTAAGATTTTTAAGTATTTACAATTTAGTTATATCTTTCATAATATAAATCCTGATGATTGTACAAGAAACTATAGACAACTATTTAACTCAATAAGGAGTGCAAGATGCCATTTTGCTCGCTTGATGATAAATACTGGGATACATTGATATATGCCATAAATGAAAATCGATGTATTTTAATGTTAGGCCCAGATGCTTCAATAGAAGAATCAAACAACGTTTATACACCATGCACAGAAGTGCTTTCAGGTGAAATGGCTGAAAAAATTTCCTCTCAAACAAATGAATGGAACATTGTGTTAAATCCGACAAATTTAACCCAGGTATCTCAATATTATGCTATGATTGAGGATAGAAATGCGCTTGAATTAAAAATTCGTAGTTTTTATCGTAGCCGAAAGAATAAAACCTGTCCTATACATCAAAGTCTGGCTGAGCTGCCATTTTATTTTGCTATTAACTCTACACCTGATCAAATGTACAATAATGCATTGAAAAAAATAGGCAAAGACCCTATTATGAATTATTATCATTATAAAGGCCCAAAAAATGATGATACTATTGAGATGGGAACAAGACACCGTCCATTAATTTATTATTTACTTGGTCATATTTCTGAACCAAGATCTCTTGTGTTAACAGAAGACAATTTGCTGAATTTTTTAGTCTCATTAGCTTCTGATCAGAGACCCCTGCCTGCAAATATTACAAGCGAATTAAGAAAAGAAGACAGGTGTTTTCTTTTTTTAGGTTTTGGATTCAAGCATTGGTACTTACGTATTCTTCTGTTTGTGCTACAGGTTGGGAACAAAGAAAGCCGGTCATTTGCACTCGAAGAAATGCACAGAGTCTCTAAGAATTATATCAATGAATTTCATCGCACAATTATTTTTTTTCGTGAATCAGACTATAAAATTCAATTTATTGACAACGACCTGATAAGTTTTGTCTCTGAATTGAAAGATCGATTTAAACAAGCTGAACAAACTTCTCCTTCTTTAACGCCAACAACATCTTCTGATGATGACGCAGCAATTGTTTTTATCTGTCATGCAAATGAAGATAAAGAAAAAGCAAAAGATTTATACGACCAATTAAAAAAGTCTGGTTTAAGACCTTGGCTTGATAAAGAAAATTTAAGAGGTGGTGATCAATGGGATATGGTAATTGGGAAAACAATTCAAAAAGAAATTGACTATTTTATTGTTATGCAGACAAAAGCATTGTCGGAAAAAGAATATGGCTATGTTAACAAAGAAATAAATATTGCACTGAACCAACACCTTTGTTATAGACCAGGTAATAAATTCATTATTCCGGTCAAGGCCGAAGATTGCGATCTGTTAGAGGGATTAGAGCACTTACAAACCATTGATATCAGGGATATATCATTTGATGAGTTACAGAAAGGACTGATAAAAACTATAAAAAGAGATTTTGAGCGAAGAAAAAAGAATAAAACTAATGAAAAGAGGAAGACATGAATAAAAATTATTATCGCTACCCGGGATCTCGACCTTTTCAAGATAATCCTATTGATCGCCTGCTTTACTTTGGTAGAGACAAAGAGAAACAATTGCTTTTCCATCGCATTTTAAGTGAACAATTGATCGTTTTGTTTGCACGATCAGGCATTGGCAAAACATCATTGCTTCAGGCTGGTGTGATGGAATTATTGCGTAAAGAAGGATATTTTCCAATAACTACTCGTTTCAATATTGAAAGTACCCCACCGCTTCAATCAATATTTGAAAGTATTGATGCACTATCCAATCAAAATTGTTTATTTGAGTTCATTTATGATAAAGAAAGTTCCACATTGAAAGATTTTTTAAATTCTCTTGAAATTTGGTCTCAAAATGAAAAGCTTATGTCTCCAATTTTAGTTTTTGATCAATTTGAAGATTTTTTTATCTTTCATGAAAATGAACAAAAAGATTCTTTTATACTTGATCTTGCCTCAACCCTATCATCAACAATACTTTCAGATAATAATTTAAACCATCAACAGATGCCACCTGATGTTAAAATTGTTATATCCATTCGTGAAGATTATTTAGCAGAGCTTGATAAATTATCATCACTGATTCCTGATATTTTTCAAAAACGAATGCGATTACTACCCTTAAGCAAAGAAAATGCCAAGGAAGCCATTTGTAAACCATCTTCTGTTGAAGATAGTCGTATGCAATCTCAACCATTTACGTATTCAGAACGTGCCATTACTGAAATGCTAAATTTTTTAAGCAAACAAAAAATTAGGGGGCAAATAAAAGAAACAAATGAAATAGAATCTTTTCAATTGCAGCTATTATGTAGTTTCCTAGAAGATAAAATTTTTAACAACCAGACAAAAAAGCCCCAAAAAGTTAGTTCCAGTGATCTTGGCGGTGATGAAGGCATGAACAATATCATGAGTCATTATTACGAAAAAGTGCTGGATAGTTTTAACAAAAAAGACAGAGAAAAGGTAAGAAAGCTATGTGAAGAGTATCTCATCAATCAAGAAGAGAGAAGGTTAAGCAAAGAAGTAAATGAAATTGAACGAGATTGCGGTGTCAGTAAGATGATTTTGGAAGAACTTGTTATCAGCCGACTTCTAAGATCTGAGCCCCGTGTGGGCAGCGATTATTTTGAATTAAGCCATGATACTCTGGTGGCTGCAATAAAAACTTATCAAAAAGAGCAAAAGGGTGTACCCAGAAAAATTGAAGAATTATTGGACGAGGCCAGGAAATTAAGTGATGATTATAACACAGATCTATCCATTACTAAATATAAAGAAGTCCTTGATTTAGATGATCAACTGGTGGATGAAGCCAATGATCAAATTCAAACGATTACTTCAATGAAACAGAATGTTTCAGTAGCATATAAGCAACTCAGTATCTGCTATGTAAACCAAGGAAAATATGAACAGGCCCTTGATACTTATCAACAGGCAATTGATAAAAATATTCAGAATGCTTATATTTATTTAGACCTTCGAATGCCTTTTAAAGAACATCAAGAGAATAGGCATTTGATTGCTCTTTACGAAACAGCGGCGAAGGTTATTGAGTTAAATGACGCTTGTTATTTCAATAAACTTGGTATGATTTGGGATGATCTTAAAGATTTATCTAAATCTCATAATAAGAAAAATATTCTTATAAAAAAGATATATCTTTTTCAGCAAGCTATTAAGATTAATCCTAATTATGATCAAGCATATAATAATTTGAATTTGGCGCTCTCTGATTTGAAACACTTAGAAGAGGTCGGTGATAAAAATAAAAATCCTTATAAAGGTTTACAGCCTTACTTATTAAAAGATAAAGATCTTTTTTTTGGGCGTGCAAATCAAACGCCTGGAATGATAAATATATTAAAAAAACATAGGTTTATGGTGGTTTTTGGTTCGTCAGGATGTGGCAAATCTTCTCTTGTAAAGGCGGGTTTATTTCCTGCCGCCCAACAAGGAAGAATAAATCAAATAAAAAACTGGATTTTTGTGAGTATGAGGCCAGGAATATCACCATTAGATTCCTTTAAAGAAAGTATCAAAAAACAAATACAACAAGAACATTCTATTTTGAACTATTTAGATATTATCGAAAAACTAAATGATATTAACACATATGAATATCAAAATTTAAAAGATTATTATTCAAAAAAATTCAAAAATTTAAGTAAAAATTGGAACAACGATCCATATATATTTCTTTTAATTGATCAATTTGAAGAAATTTTTCAGGAAGAGGAGTCTGCTAGGCAAGAACTAGAAAAAAAACGCATTGAAAAGGAAATTTTTATTGATCTAATATTAAATGCGATTACGCTTAAACAAATATATGTTGTATTAACAATACGAACTGGCTTTTTAGGTAAATGTGATAGTTTTGCTCAATTATCAAAAAAAATAACAAATAGTTTATTTTTTACACCTTTTTTAACCAAGTATCAATTGAAAGAAGTCGTTACAGGGCCATTAAAAAATGAAAAAATAGATGATAAAGTAGTCATAAAAATTTTAGAAGATATTGAAAGAAAAAGAAGAGGATTTATCATACGAGACCAATTACCATTGTTACAACATTCACTAAAAAAAACCTGGGACAATGCATATAAAAGAGCTACTGAGAATAAATCAGAAACAATTGAAATTTGTGAGAACGATTATATAAATAATGATTTGTCTTCCTCATTAAACAATAATGCTAATGAAATATTAAAAACGTTCAATATAAAAGAAAAAGAAGTTGCAAAAGTATTATTTTGTGCGCTAATAGATATTAAGAATAAAACGAGACGTTTAGTAACTGTTGATGAAATATTTGATATATTAAATAAAGAAAATGAAGAGTTAAACGCAAATAATAGAGAAAATAATTACAAATACGTTAAAAAAGTAATTGATTCCTTCAAAAATAATAATTTTATATTGCAACAGAAAATAGATAAAAAAACGACAACTAAAGAAACGCTTGAGATTTCTCATGAATGTATCATCAGACAATGTAAGCAATTAAAAAAATGGGTTGACGAAGAAGAAGATGTTGTAAATAGATATCAAAAAATTCATGAGAGGGCAATTACACATAATGAAGCTAAAGGAAAATTAATAAGTGGAGAAGATTATAAACAAAATATCGATTGGTTAAATAAAAATATAAGAAATACAAAATGGGGTGAAAGATATAACATTGATATAAAAATGATCAATAAGTTCATAAGTGATAGTGAACGCAAATCTCACGAAGAAGATGAGCAAAAACAAAAAAATAAACGAAAAATATTGACAATAATTTCCTTGGGAATACTTTTCGTCATCTTCTTTTTCCTAACAGCTTATACATATAATCAAAAAAAGAAAATTGAAAATGTCAAACGAATGTTTGAATTAACAGCTCATGCCATTGTTAAGCAAAAAGAAGATGCAAGTCTAAGTTTTAGATTAGCGGAAGAAGCTATCAATATGCATGAATCAAATTTTTTAGCCAGACAAACACTTGGAAAAACTCTGGAGTATCCTTTACATGATTTAATTTCGCATAATGATTCAATCGGTTCAATATTATACTCACATAATGGCAAATACATCATTGCCACTTCTGGTAATAACATCGTTTGTTTTTACTATTCACAAGAAAACAAATGCTATTCACAAGAAAAGAAATTATTATTAAAAGGACATAAGGATAAGGTTTTAAAAGTTATATTATCTCCTTCTGGAAAATTACTTTTATCTGTTTCAAAAGATTCAACAGGAATTTTATGGGATATTGAATCAGGTAAATTACTTCGCATTTTTAGAGGTCATAAGGAAAGGATCAATGATGCTGAATTTTCGCCAGATGGTACTTTATTTGTAACAGGTTCAAATGATAAGACAATAAAAATTTGGAAGTTTGATACTGACCAACCCATTTGGACAAGCAGTATTCAAGAATCATCTGTTGTAAAAGTAGCGTTTTCTTATAATGGAAAAAGGATTGGGATTTTAACGAACAATAATTTTTTAAAATTTTGGAATTTTTCTTCAAGGGTGCCCACTCCAATACATTATAAATTTAAAGCAAATAATGTAACTTTTTCAAAAAATGATAATAGATTTTTAGTTGTTAACAAAAAAACTGTTGATATAAAACAGTTCTCTAAGCATAAGATAAAAACACTTTATACATTAAAGAAGCATAGTGAATTAATTTATCAGGCCGTTTTTTCACCGGATTCCAATATGGTTGTAACAACATCTTTCGATCAAACAGCTATTATTTGGAATGCAAAAACGGGTATACCTTCTTATATTTTAAAAAGAAATAATAACAAAAAACCTGTAAAAAATGCTATTTTTTCAAATAATGGGAAAAGGCTCATAGCCATATATGATGATCAAATTGCATCTGTATGGAATGTTCAAAATGGAGAGCTACTTTATGAACTAAGGGGCCACACAGATATATTGCTATGTGCAGCGTATTCACCCAATAATAAAAATATAGCTACAGGATCAAAAGATCACACAATACGAATCTGGTCTTTGCCTGAGTATGGAAAACAACTATATTGTTTTGCAGAGCATAAGGGTGAAATCAATACTATTAGTTTTTCAAATAATAATAAATATTTGGTATCAGCCAGCAAAGATCGCACAGCACAAGTTTGGGATTTACAAAAAGGCAAATTGAAAGAAATGTTGAGAAGTCATAAAAATTCTGTCCTTTCTGCAAAGTTTGATAGAGATAGCAATAAAATTATTACAGCCTCTCGTGATGCAACAGCAATCATTTGGGATGCTAATACCGGTAAACAGCTAAATACTTTAGACAGTCATTCTAAGAGTATTATATCTGCCGATTTTTCACCGAATGGTAAGTATGTTGCTACAGGATCAGTAGACAAAACGGCTAAACTTTGGAAGGTTAATACTGGTAAATGCATTTATACATTTGAAAAACATAATGACATAATTTGGAGCGTTGTGTTTTCTCATAATGGAAATTATTTAATAACAACCGATCAGTCTAAAGCTATTCTTTGGGATATTAAAGAAAAAGAATTTATTAATGAATTCAATAATGATAAATACTTTAAACATGGAGTTAAATTTTCTAATAACGATGATTATTTTGTAACTGTTTCAAAAAAAATGATTAAAAAAAGTATATATTATTCTATCATTTTAAGAACCCCACCAAATGGAAAACTATATCGAGAATTTATATGGCACAAAACACCTGTAACTTCTGTTATGTTTGACAAAGGTGACACTAAAATAGTTTCTGTAACTTCTGTTATGCTTGACAAAGGTGACACTAAAATAGTATCTGTATCAAAAAGCAGAAATGATTTTTTTGCAGGCGTTTGGGAAACAAAAACTTGGTGGACCAGTAAAGTTATGAATCCATCAATGAAATTGGAAGGCCATTTCGATATTATTAATTATGCAGAATTTTCTCCTGATGGAAAATACATTGTAACTGCTTCTGATGATAAAACATGTCGAATTTGGGATGTTGAACTTGGTCAGGAACTATATACTCTAGGAGGTGATTGTTCATTTAAGACAGCGAGATATTCAATAGATGGGAATATTATTGCTTCTGTTTCTTCAGACAATAGCATAAGAATCTGGCCTGCAAATAGTAAAATGATCATAAAGGCTATAAATGTGGATAAAATAAGAGGTAATGTTCGCTTTATGACTGAAAAAGAAAAAGAGCTCTATAAATTAAAGGATTAGTAGGTTTAACAAAATAGTCTGCTATGTGTTTATTTGCCAACCAATCTAAAACCAAGAGAAGGTAGTTTATATTTATCAGATATACTTGACCTGTTTGTACATCTTAAACTTTTTTCATTCGTATCCCAACTGCCACCGCGAATAATTTTTTTATTTTTGCCATCAGAATTAATACACCATTCCCATACATTTCCACTCATATCATAAAGTCCAATACTGTTAGGTTTTTTTAGAGCTACACGATGTAACTTACCCATACTGTTTTTTTTATACCATGCAAAATTACTTGTTTTTCCACAACCAGAGAATAATTGATTTTTTCCAAGGTTTCTACAGGCATATTCCCATTCTTTTTCATCAGGCAACGAAAATTTTAGTTTAGACGACGTTATTTTTGACAGCCACTTTGCATATTTATTTGCTAAAGCCCAATTAACATGAACTACAGGATAATCTAAATCTTTTGAGTTTATATTAAAATCATAATCAGTTTGTTTTATGAACTTATTAAATTGTCTGTTAGTGACTTCATGAACTCCTATCCAGAAATCATTTATATTTATTTTTGCTGCATATATATCGTTATCATCGCAGTGCTTAGATCCTTTTTTACATCCCATATTAAAAGTTCCTCCTCTAACTAGAATAAATTTCATATTTGTAACAGATTCTGTATAAGTTTGAATTTTTGTCATTTTAGTATATTTTTTATTTTGAATTTGTTCTAATGCAATTACATGCTCGTTCTTACCTTTTTTGACATTGATTTTTTCCTTAACAGTTTTATATCCCCTTTTCTTTACTTCTAATGTGTACTGTCCAGGTTTTAATGGAATACCATTTCTATATTTTGGTTTAATATTTGTAATTCTAACGATAGCATCTTCAGGTTTTGTCTTAACAAATAGTTTCGCTAATGGTTTTAGCTTTACTTTGTATTTATTATTACCAGGTTTTAGAATAATTTGTTTTTTATATGTTATGTATCCATCTTTGAAAACTTTTATTGTATATTTTTTAATGTCTAATTCCATCCCTTCTTTATATTTAGGCATGATATTTGTTATTCGAATATTTGCATCTTTAGGAATTGTATCTATAAAAAGTTTACCTTTTGGACAAGGTTTTAAATTGATGTTTATTTTTGTTTTTTCACCCGGTAGAATCTTAACTTTTTCAATTTGGGTGATAAACCCCTTTTTTTGTGCTTGTATAATATACTTACCTTCTGGCAACTTAATTCCAGGTTTGTACTTAGGTAAAATATTTAAAATTGCAACTTTTGAGTCGCCTGGTGCTATATCAACAAACAGTTCACCCAATGGTTTGAGTTCGATTCTTTTTATTAAGTGTTCGCCTTTAGTTATCTTGATCCAATCAAAGTAAGTTTGGTAATTTTTTTTTAAAACTTTTACTTTATATTCTCCAGGTTTTAAAACTATTCCGTGTTTATATTTTGGTTTAAAATGTTTTGATGATTTTTTATTGAACCAGACTATAAATATTTTTGCATCTGATGGCTTAGTGTGAATAGTTAGTTTAGATTGACTGTTTCCTGGGAATCTTTTTTCTGGATTTAATTCAAAAATAAAATTACCCTTACATTTTTTGTTTTGACAAATAGTACCATATTGATAATTAATATTTGGTGAATGATAATCTATAGCAAATTTGAGCTCTGATACCACTTTTCCTGCAGTGATATATGTACTTTCATTTTTCAAACATAAAAAACTTGTTAAATTATCAATTAATGTAAAATCAGCTGGCACTTTATCATTTGGACTACAAAGTGATAAAAGTTGTATTATTGGATCTTGAAAGCCTTTTTCCAATGTTAAAATAGGTCTATCAATTGTATTTATCTTTTTTGGCATCCTAATACAGCAGTCAAACAGAAAAAAAATATGGTTATCTTGTATTCCTTCTGTATTTTTTATAAACTCATTGATATTAATGTTTTTTTCAAAATTTGCTTGTGTTGAGTCATTCATAATTAAGTATGTTGTTCGTTTAGACGTATGGCTTTTGCCAATATAAATAAATAGTAATCTATTATTTTTATTGTTTTGCGCTTTTTTTATGAACTTTCTATAATATATATTGAACTCTGTTTTATCAACATTTTTAACCCTTTCAATCTCATTTTCTTTGAAACCACACTTTTTCAAACATTTCATAATTTTATTTGATCGTTCATAAACTTTAATGTTTCTTTCTATAGAACCCAAATAAGGATATTTTTGGTTTACGATTATTAAAGCATAGCTATTTTTATAGGAATAAAACACATTACTTGTTGTAATACTTTCAGATATGTTATGAAAAGAAATTATTATTGTGATTGTGATAAAATGAACGAATAACACTTTAGATAAACATTTTTTTAGAGTCATAGTTAATGTTTCCTTTGTTTCCAATTAAGTTTGATTTTGAATAATACCTTATTATCTTAACATTATCAAATAAAAATATTGTTTATGAAGAATGTTTTAAACAAAAATCAATCTAATTAATCAATATATATAATTAATTTTGGAAAAGAGTTATTAATGTAATTAGTGTTTACCAATAGGCCCCCTTTGGCCCCCTTTAGGCGTTATAGTCAGAATTGAGCCACTCTTTTGATAGTTTCTAACGAGTATTGGAAAATTTTTTCTGTAATGGCATGGGGATGCAGAATCAACATTTGTATGAAATATCGTTGATTATCGCTTAAAGCTTTTTTGTAGTTAACCACAATCCCTGCGAACACGTTCGCCTTCAGTGGATCGTTGAAATACATCTGCCTTACCAGTAATGTGTCCAATCTTTGCAGCAGGGATATGAAAAAGATGCATATACTATATACTATCCAGGAGCCTTTAAAAAAAAGTGGGTGCACGCCAATTATCCTGACACATTGAGGGCTGTGGAACAGGTTTGATTGCATAAATTGCCATGAACTTTGATAATTCCTGATACGCCGCTTTCATATGAACATAAAGCGTGTCATCTGGTTTTTCGGTTTCCTGTATAACTTCCAGACCATCCAGAATTAGCAAGACCGGAAAGCTCTCCAGATAGCGGCACAGTTGTTCTCGAATCCGATTTTGCTGAACTCTTAACCTGATCTGTTTCTGGCAGGCCTGCACCATTGATATTTTCCAACTCCTTTTTGAAAAAAAGGTTTCAAAAGGATTATGAAAAAATGCAATGGACAACAAGGCCTTTTCATCCAACCAATTGATTCAGGGCACGATCCACTTGATACCTTTCCAATGCCAGTCGTTATTTATCATCCCCATAAAACCACCCAAAAGTGCAGAGTTCTAGCCTGGCAAATTCACCCGAAAAGAAACACCTTGTTTTTCAATATGAAGGGATTTAACAATATGATAGGGTCTTCATCAAAATGACGTCTTTGCATGGCTTTTTCTGCAAAGACTTTGAATTCTTTAAACTTTCTCACAACATGGGAAAAAGAATGAATATGTGAGTAATTCTGTAGAATTAAACGGTTCCTCAGCATAGGCAATTTGATCTGGAATGGAATTGACAGTAGGACCCAGACGACTAATAAAAAATGGTAAGACTATCGTATTGATATAATCTTTGAGATTTAATAGAAAGAAGGGGCCTTTATTATTAGCGGATATGCCAGGAAAAACTAAAATGGGTCTATAATAACCAAATACAGATCTTTTTTATGAATAACAGACTTCCACAAATTATTTTTGGTGTATTCATTTCCTGAAGTCACCTAATTAACTTGATAAACGAAGACTTATTCTTGGTTTTTTACTATTTCTATCTATATACGCATTTATTACTCTGACATTCAATCGTTGATTTACAGAGAATTTTTTTTCATAATCGTAACTTAAATTCTTTTCATGCAGTAAGCCAGAGTGTTTTCTTGACAACGTAACAAAAATTCCAAGACCGGTTTTAATACCATTAACCCTACAACGTAACTTAAATTTTGGGGCCCTGTTTTTATTTGATTTTTAAAATCAGATAAAAGATTAAGCCTGTTTAATTTCAACAGCTCAAAAAAATAAATGTCGTTGTAGGGTTACCTAGACGACCCCATTATTACCTTGAACTAATGATATCACTATTATCAATATCTGGATCCTCGCAACTACTTAATATTGCAGAAGATAGTCGACTCTGCAAACAAGTACGATCAATAAGAA
>Ga0272440_1003370_pt1 | contig 11976 bp, 8 predicted proteins | sample SSMMMBAug17_FD_192440 | JGI IMG/M metagenome (GOLD analysis project Ga0272440, IMG submission 192440) | Marine sediment archaeal communities from Little Sippewissett salt marsh, Falmouth, MA, United States - SSM-MMB-Aug17 | ecosystem: Environmental > Aquatic > Marine > Wetlands > Sediment ... | reverse complement strand
TATTATTATATTAATTATTATATTATACATAATGTCATTTATTTATGTTAAAAAGGAGCAATTCATTCATGTTTACACAATCAGCGCATAACAGTATACTTCTCGTAGACGATGAGCCGGAAAATTTACAACCAATTGTGCATTTTCTGGAACAATCCGAGTATAAAATTCATATCTCATTATCCGGGAGCGCTGCCCTGGAGATACTACAGCACCTCGTTCCTGATCTGATTTTATTGGATATTATCATGCCAGACATTGATGGCTACGAAACCTGCCGACGAATAAAAGCAGATCCAAAGCTTTCTGATATCCCTGTATTATTTATGACTGCTGTTACAGATATCTCCAATAAAGTGAAAGGATTTGAAGTTGGTTGTCAGGATTATATCACCAAGCCCATTCAATATGAAGAATTATTGGCCCGTGTAAAAACTCATATTCAAATGCGACAGATGCAAAAAGAATTGTTCCGGTTTGAAAAACTTCAGGCCTTAGGCGTTCTTGCTGGCGGTATTGCTCATGATTTTAACAATATATTATCTATTATTCTGGGCAATGTTCAGTTGCTTAAAGATAAAGTTGAAAATGAGGCGCTCATTCAATCCACTGAAAAGGCTGTCATGCGTGCAGCCAACCTCTCCAAAAGTTTGATCACTTTCTCAAAAGGTGGTACGCCACTTCTCAGAAAGGATGATATCATTCCTGTGCTAAAAGACGCACTTGAATTTATTCTGGATACTTCTGACTCGACGTATGAGTTTAATACCCAGGGCCGAGATATTCCGCTACTCTATTTTGATAGGCAACAAATCAGTCAGACATTTAATCAATTGATACTTAATGCGGATCAAGCCATGAATCACAATGGCAAAATTTATGTCAATGTCAGTCAGGTAACCTTGGATCAGCAACATCACGTAATGGCTAAAGGCGAATATGTATGTATAACAATTTCTGATACTGGATATGGCATTAACCACGAAAACCTCAAGCGCATTTTTGATCCTTACTTTTCAACACAGGAAAGAGGCACACAAAAAGGCATGGGGCTTGGACTTGCTATTGCGCATTCGATTGTTTCACAACATAAAGGGTTTATTGATGTTACGTCTGTCCCCAACAAAGGCAGTCATTTTCATGTTTATTTACCAATTTTCAAAATGGCGGAAACACATCTGCCTCATATCAATACTACTTCTGACACTATCAGCAGGAACCAATCAAAGCAAATGAAAATTTTGATCATGGATGATGAATATGAAATTTGTCAGATGGTTAAAAAAGTTTTGGCACGAAAGAAAATAATTGTTGACGATACCAACAATGGAGAAAATGCGGTTCAAAAGTATATGGCGGAATATTACAGTGATAATCCTTACGATGCAGTCATACTTGATTTATCTGTCAAGAATGGTATGGGCGGTGTTGAAGCATTCAAGCGTATTAGAGAATTTGATGTCAATGTAAAGGCAATTATTTCAAGTGGTTATTCATATAATCCGGTAATGAGAGATTACGCGAAATATGGCTTTAAAAAAGCATTGTTTAAGCCATATCACTTAGATGATCTTCATGAAACCCTTTTTCAAGCAATACATTAAAGCGCATTAACCAGTTTCTGGCATATGCTATCCAAAAAATATTTTCCATGATCACTCAGGCGACATCTGTCACTTGAAATATCAAGATAACCCGCTGATTGCAATTCTCTTAACACGCCAGGAAATAAATCTTTGAAGCAATATGAGAAGTTTAATTCAAAATTTTGCAAATGTATGCCATCCTTTTGCCGCAATCCCAGAAAAATAAATTCAATGATTTGCTGTTCAATGGTCAGGTTCTCACTGTTTTCAATTGGATCACAATTGTTGAATACGTTTAGGATATACTTAGCCACGTTTGAACAATTCCAAAATCGCTTATTTTCTATACACGAGTGAGAGGATGCGCCCAGTCCTATATATGGCATGCGTTGCCAGTATTTTTGATTATGCTGTGAACGAAATCTTAGGCTTGATGCAAAATTGGAAATTTCATATTGATCATATTGGTGTTCGACCATTGTTTGAAACAGGATATCCATCATTTGTCTGACTGATGAATCAGGCAATGCGTTTATCTTTTTTCTCTGTAATTGTTCGTATAAAAGCGTGCCGGGTTCATATGTCAATGAATAGCAGGACAGATGTTGTGGATGATATGAGAGCGCCTGCAACAAATCTTTTTTCCATTCATCTATTGTTTGATCTGGAATGCCATATATCAGGTCCAACCCAATATTTTGAAAGCCTGCGCCCTTAAGCAAATGAATAGCGCGATCAACATCTGTTTCATTATGAATACGTCCAAGTTGCAGCAAATGACGATTATGAAATGATTGCACACCAAGATTGATTCGATTGATACCCAACGTTTTCCATGAAAGAACTTTGTCATGGGATAATGTGCCAGGGTTGACTTCAATTGTTATTTCAGGGTTTTCCTGTACCTGCCAATATTTTTTGATAGATTGACATATTCTGGAAATATCATCTGAATTCAGTATTGATGGTGTTCCGCCACCTAGATAAATGGTGTCTACTTGATAATCAAAGACAGACTTCAGTTGAATTTCTTTGATCAGGGCCTCAATGTAGTCTGGCAATAATGAAACAGTTGTGATTGATACAAAATCGCAATAATGGCACTTTTTAATACAAAATGGAATATGAATGTATAAACCCATTTTTTTCATGGTATATTATCAGTATGAATACTTTTCATATAACATGCCATGCTAAGCCAGAAAGAAACTTTTATAGCCATAAATCAAAGGCCCAGCAAAAAGAAAAGCATCAATACGATCCAATAATCCGCCATGGCCGGGCAATAAATTGCCTGAATCCTTAATATCTGCTGCACGCTTAAAGGCTGACTCAAATAAATCTCCCAAAGGTGCTATAATGCCTACGATCACAGATAAACTGATCATATGACCAATAGATATAGGAAGTCCCAACAATGATGCAAATACAATGCATGTTATCACGCATAATACAAGCCCTCCCAAAAAACCTTCAATCGTTTTTTTAGGACTCACTGCACGACACAATGCATGTTTTCCAAAATGCTTGCCAACAAAATACCCACCTGTATCACATGCAAAAATCATCATAAATGTAACATAAATCCAGCAGTGGCCTCTTTCAAATTGATGTATCAATAGCATAAATCCAATCAATCCTGGAATATATATTATTCCCAATGCTTGACGAACTCCTATATCAAGAATATCCGGCTGGTCATGGAAATGGATTACAATAATTAATGCCAGCGCCATTAGATTTAAAACAGCAAGCATCCATAAAAATTCAAGATATCTCAAATACACCAATAAAACCCAAACTGTCGTTATCGTAAAACCTAAAATACACGCCTCATGCTTTATTGAACAATCTTTTATCGCAATACCATAAAATTCATACAGGCAAATCAAGGCTGCCATAAGTGCAAGAATAAAAAAACTGATCGAACCATACACAATTAAAAATAGTATCGGTAAGGCGATCAGCGCTGTTTGCCAACGTTTTACAAGTTCTTTTTTCATAATTTATCCAATGCCTTTGGAATATTCGAAAAAAAAGTTCTCCACTTAGAACAAATGACGTCCACATTTTTCAGATATGGGTTGCCCAAATCTAAAGATTTGGTTTCCAGTCGTTTTAAGGAATGCTCTGAAAATAAGTTCCTCATTTCTGAAAGAGTCAATTCTATTCATTTTGAACCTGGATTACGCTGAAGAAGATGAAATCAAACACTTTTAATTCATCTTATTCATCTTCTTCAGCGTAATCCAGGTTCAAAAATAGGAATTCAATATATTAAATGGGGAACTTATTTTCCGAGAATTCCTAAGTGATCATCATTCAAAAAAGGGGGAATCTCATTTTCAGAACTTTCCTTAATCATTATGTGGTGAAAAATCAAATTCATTGTAATTTCAGTTGAATTTCAATAAAAAGTCAAGTTTTTTTATTTATGTATAATAATGCATTTGCCTTTTATTCAATCATTTGATAAAAAATACTCAAAAAAAATGAATGATTGATACATCAACATAAATAAATAGCGCAATGGCAAAACAAAAACAAACAATTTATAAAACCAGGGTATTGCATCCCATAACCCGGCTCATAATTGGTGGTGCTCAGGAAAATACGATGTTAACCGCTGATTATCTTGATCAAAATCAATGGCAGGTAGATGTTTTATCCGGAACCCAAACAGGAAGTGAGGGGAGCATTATCAATGAATTCTTTCAGCGAAATATTACCCTGTTTTTGGAACCATCACTTGTCAGAGAAATCCATCCATTAAAAGATATGATTGCTTTGTGTCGTCTGATTCGATTGATAAAGAAGCGCAAATACCTGGTTGTCCATACGCACAGTTCCAAAGCAGGTATAATTGGACGATGGGCAGCATGGCTTGCAGGCGTGCCGGTCATTATCCATACTGTTCATGGATGGGGCCACCATGATCATCAACATCCATTGATTCGTAATTTCTATATTCACCTCGAAAAATTGACACTGAAAATTACTGATCGATTAATCGCGGTATCAGGAAAGAATATTTCAAAAGGCTTGAATGATGGTATCGGTCAGTATAATGATTATGAAGTTATCCGAAGCGGCATTGAGCTCGAAAGATTCGGACATCCGCATGTTGATAAACAAACCATGCGAAAACAATTGGGGATACCATCAGATGCTATTGTTGTAGGGACTGTTACGAGATTATCTCCGCAAAAGGCACCACTTGATTTCATTCATGCAGCAACAATACTTGCTCAAAAACTCGAAAAGGTGTATTTTGTTATGGTAGGCGATGGGCCATTGCATGACAAAGTTGTTAAAAAGGCGCGAGCAAACAATATTGAGAAAAAGTTAATCCTGACCGGCCTTCGCAGAGATATTCCCGAATTAATGAATTGTTTTGACATTTTTGTATTGTCATCATTATGGGAGGGCCTTCCTCGTGTGATACCTCAGGCAATGGCTTCTGGATTACCAGTTATCGCAACCGCTATTGATGGTAGTGCTGAAATTATTAAATCAGAACATAATGGTCTACTCGTTCCACCTGGCAAACCAGATTGCATTGCTGATGCTGTTATGAAAGTGGTAAATGATTCTGTGCTGAGAGTAAATTTGACAAATGAAGCTTTACAGACAGTTCATGAATACAGTGCGCAAAAAATGGTGGAATGTATCGAAACCTTGTATATTAAATTAATCAAAACAAAAACTTAAATCTGATGATTTCCTGAGAATAAACAGATCAAATAGTAATTTTTTTTGGAAATTGCCTGATATAAAAACAAAAGAATCCTTATGAAAAAATCTCAAAAAATTTATATTTCCGGCCATAAAGGCATGGTCGGTTCTGCAATATATAGAGAACTAAAAAATCAGGGTTTTTCTAATATATTGATACGAGAACGAAAAGATCTTGATCTAATGGAAAAATCAGCAGTTTTTCAGTTTTTCAAGGAAAACAAACCCACGTTTGTTATCAATGCCGCTGCCAGGGTTGGCGGAATTTATGCGAACAATACTTTTCCAGCAGAATTTATTTACCAGAACCTCCAAATCCAAAATAATGTTATCCATGCCGCACATGTATATGGTGTTGAGAAATTATTATTTTTAGGCAGCTCGTGTATATATCCAAGAGATTGTCCGCAACCCATGCAGGAATCCCATTTAATGACCGGTCATTTAGAGCCAACGAATGATGCCTATGCTATTGCAAAAATTTCAGGCATTATCATGTGTCAATCGTATTACCGCCAATATGGGGAAAATTTTCTATCAATTATGCCATGTAATCTCTATGGCCCCAATGATAATTTCGATCTGGCATCTTCACATGTATTGCCTGCATTGATCCGAAAATTTCATGAGGCAAAAATCAATCAGAAAGCATCAGTCACCCTTTGGGGCACCGGAATTGCAAAACGTGAATTTCTTCATGTTGATGACATGGCCAACGCTGCGGTTTTTGTTATGAAACACATCCATGCAAAAGATATCTATTCGCAAAATATTACCCATCTGAATGTGGGGGCTGGAAAAGATATTTCCATTAAAGAATTGGCCGAATTGATTTCTGGTATTATTGGCTATAAAGGACAAATTGTATATGATACTGAAAAACCTGATGGTATGCTGATTAAACGTCTGGATGTCAGCCGCTTAAATCAGCTTGGATGGCAACATCGCATCAGTCTTTATGAGGGTATCAATCAAACCTATAACTGGTTCAAACAAAATAAGGATAACAAGTGAAAACTGCATTAATAACAGGCATAACAGGACAGGATGGAGCATATCTTGCAGATTTGCTATTAAAAAAAGGATATACAGTTCATGGCATAAAACGACGCTCATCCTCATTTAATACACATCGTGTAGATCATTTATATAGAGACTTTCATGAGACTGACGTGCGTTTTTTTATGCACCATGGCGATCTGACAGATTCAACCAACTTAATTCGTATTATTCAGGAAGTTCAACCAGATGAAATATACAATCTGGCGGCACAAAGTCATGTCCAGGTTTCTTTTGAAACGCCCGAATATACGGCTAACGCTGATGCATTGGGCACGTTACGATTGCTTGAAGCAATCCGAATATTGGGACTGGAACGTCGGACTCGTTTTTATCAGGCATCAACCAGCGAAATGTTTGGAAAGGTACAAACCATACCTCAAAATGAACAAACGCCCTTTTATCCACGCAGTCCTTATGGCGTTTCAAAAGTTTACAGTTATTGGATTACAGTTAATTATCGTGAAGCCTATAACATGTTTACCGCAAATGGAATACTATTCAATCATGAAAGTCCCATTCGTGGTGAAACTTTTGTTACAAGAAAAATTACACGCGCGGTTGCACGCGTTTCGCTTAATCTCCAAAATAAGCTATATTTGGGAAATCTCAATAGTTTGAGAGATTGGGGGCATGCAAAGGATTATGTTTATGCCCAGTGGCTCATTTTACAACATGAAATGCCTGATGATTTTGTTATTGCCACCGGCAAACAATATTCTGTCAAAACATTCTGTGAACGCGCTTTTGAAGCAACAGGAATTGAAATAGAATGGCAGGGAGAAGGACTTTATGAAAAAGGGATTATCCGCTCTGTGGAAAATCATCATGATCATCTAAAACCTGGAGCAATTGTTGTTGAAATCGACCCAAGATATTTTCGTCCAACTGAAGTTGAAACCCTTTTGGGTGACCCCACAAAAGCTTACAAAAAATTGGGATGGGAATCTAAAATCAGTTTTGAGGAGCTTGTTCGTGAAATGGTGGATGCTGATATTAAAAAAGCGCGCATGGATAGAATGTGCAAACGAAAAGGCTATGAGGTTATGGATTTTTTAAATGCCTGATTTCAGGCACTTTTATTGCAATAACAAATAATGAATAACACTAAAAGGAGAACAACGAATGAAATTAAGCAATCGTGTTCCTGTTTTTATATTGGTCATCAGTATCATGATGTTAATCACAAGTGGCTGTATAACGCCAGGTTCAAAAAATGTTAAAACGACCCGACCCAAAATCGGGATTCGTCAGCCTGCTTCACTTTACTATGATTTTGGAGATGTCTTAATACCCAAAGAATTGAAAATTGATCAAAAAACATCATTTATCTATCGAACCGGTGGTTATGCCTGTGGATTAATGATACTTACCGGCCACGTGGAATTGACATCTCTTATCAATTTCTTTTCCAACAATATGGTAAAAGATAACTGGCGACTTTTGAGTACATTTAAATCGCCTCGGACATTGCTATTGTTTCAAAAAGATAATCGTTGGTGTATTATCACCATTACTGAGGGCGGATCATTTAGTTCATCAGAAGTTGCCATCTGGGTAGCGCCCACAGGTACGCAAGCGGGTTCGGGTGTGATGGGTCAACCGGATGGATTTTCAGAAGCGATTATTAATTAATTATGAAATACTTAAGGGATAAAACTATTGTTTTGGGTGTCAGTGGCGGTATTGCCTGTTATAAAAGTGTCGAGCTTGTTCGACACTTTCAGAAAGCAGGTGCGTCGGTATATGTAATCATGACACGAAATGCCACACGATTTGTTGGACCATTAACCTTTCAAGCCATATCAGGGCATCCTGTTTGCATAGAGCTGTTTGACACAACGCCAGAAACCAGCTTCCATCATATTCAATGGGCAGAAATGGCAGATGCTGTTGTTGTGGCGCCTGCTACTGCCAATTTGTTGGCTAAAATCGCGCATGGTGTTGCTGATGATGCATTGACTACCTTTATGTTGGCAGTGCAATCGCCTGTTTTGCTGTGTCCATCAATGAATACACGTATGTGGGAAAACAGGTCTGTTCAAGACAATATCAACACAATTAGAAAAAGAAATATTTCTGTTCTGACACCAGATACCGGTGAACTTGCCTGCGGAACAAGTGGTGCAGGTCGTCAGCCGGATGCCAATGTTATTGCCTCATATGCCCATCGCTTGCTTTCGCCAAAAGATTTTATCCATAAAAAAGTTCTTGTAACAGCCGGCCCCACTCTTGAATATATTGATCCTGTTCGGTTTATCAGTAATCCATCATCAGGTAAAATGGGGTATGCCATTGCAGATGCTGCTTTGTGCAGAGGGGCTGATGTTATCCTTATATCTGGGCCAACCCAATTGGATCCGCCATCAGGCGCGCGTTATATTTCAGTTCAAACTGCTGATGAAATGGCCAATGCAGTTTTTGAACATGAGGCCAATATGGATATTATCATTAAAGCAGCCGCTGTTGCTGATTACAAGGTTGAAAATCAGTCGGATCAAAAAATTAAAAAAAATCATGACACCCTCCAAATTGCTCTGAAAAAAAATATTGATATTTTAAAAGAGCTGGGATGCAGAAAAAAAGACCAATTTCTGGTGGGTTTTGCTGCTGAAACACAAAAATTAACAAAAAATGCGCGACAAAAATTATCTGAAAAAAATCTCGACATGATTGTCGCAAATTTGATCGGTCCAAAAGATAGTGGCTTTCAAGCTGATACAAATCGTGTGACGTTATTTTTTCGAGATGGCAAACAGGAGTCCTTGCCTTTGGAATCAAAAGAAATAATTGCACATTCTATTTTGGACATGTGTCTTCGATAAAAAAAATACCAGAAACCTCTACTTTTTTTGTCTTTTCTAATGCACCATTATAAATATAGATAGGTTTGTTATGTTATTTTTTCAATATTGATCATAGTTTTTGCATAGACGATTAATGGGTGTATCCAAACAACTGATAAACTAAATAATCCAAAACTTCAGGAATTATCGAAATGTCCGGTATTTGTAAAACCGGTCTGAAAGATGTGTAAGAACTTAAATCACAACAAACAATGTCTGGATATACAAATTAGTAAGGAACTGTTGAAAATAACTTTCTCAATCGGATCAGTCTGAAATATCAAACCTGTCCGGCTGTCGGACAATGCTGTGGGGGAAGTTAATTTCAGCATTTTTCTAAATGATTTGGTGCATCGTTTTTTTTATATAACGAAATGTTCCAAAAGCCCATTAAACCGATAACAATAAATTACGCTGAATGATAAAATCTACGATTAAATATTTGTTAATTTTTGTAACGATCTGTCTGGTATTCTTTATTTGGTATGATTACAATAAATTCGTTTCCAAACAAGAAAGCCTTCATATCGCAATGGTAGGCCCAATTTCAGGGTCAGGCGCTATCAAAGGACGTTCTGTCCTTAAGGGCATCAATCTTTATCTAGACTGGCTGAATAATAATGGCGGTATTGATGGCAAACAAGTGCTCCTTACAATTTATGATGATCAGAATGATAAAAATCAGGCATTTGAAAAAGCAAAAGAAATTGCTGAACAAAATAAAGCCATTGCAATAATTGGTCACTGGTATAGTTCATGCTCCATTAAAGCAGGTGAAATTTATAAAGAATATGGTATCCCTGCAATAACCCCCGGTGCTACAAATATCAAAGTAACTGACAGTGAATGGTATTTTCGAGCCTTGTTTAATGACAGATCTCAGGGGAGATTTTTAGCGAATTACGCCAATAAGGTACTGGGACACAAAGCCGCTGCCATTATTCATGAAGACCTGGATTATGGGTCTTATCTCGCTGATATTTTTGAAGAAACTGCTAAAGAAATTGGCATGAAAATTATTTTCAAGGAGGAGTTTAAAGTCAAGTCTGATGATTTGGATCAATCGTTAAAAAGTATTGTAAAACGCCTTCAGATTAAAAAAAATCGCAACAAAAATTGGCAAAATTGTATTATATTCATGTCAACACATGCGACTGAGGGAATTACTCTTGTCAAAGAAATGCGAGACTCAAAGTTTGAAAACCCAATCATTGTACCTGATTCCCTGGCATCAAAATTATTTTCAAAAGGGTTTGATAACTATCCTGAAGAAAAAGCCTCTCCTGGTTTTTATACTGATGGCATCTATGCAACATCACCATTAATTTTTGATACAGCGAACGAAAAAGCCCAATTATTCAAAAATGAGTATGAATTTAAATATAGTGAGGAACCAGATTGGATTTCAGCATTTGGTTACGACACTGCTATGATTGTTTGTGAGGCAATCCGCAGGGCGAAAATTACTGGTAAACCGGAAACATTAAAAGAAGATAGGCAAAAAGTTCGGGATTATTTGGCCGGATTGACAAATCCCAATGAGGCAATAGTTGGTGTTACAGGTTTTAATTATTTTGATTCAAAAGGTGATTGTCCAAAACCCATATCCATTGGCGTTTATAAATTTCAAAACTCCATTTCAGCTTTGACACAACTCAAAACAGTTCCCAATATTAATGAAATTAGCAATCTTGAATCTGCACTTAAATCCGGCCGCGTGTTACATGTAGATAACAAATACATGTATAAAACAAATGTTGTTTATACTGGCATAGAAGTACTCGAACTTTCTGAATTAGATATGCATAAATTAACCTTTCAAATGGATTTTTTTATATGGTTCCGATTTAAAGGGAATATTTCACCGGAAAATGTGAATTTTTCAAATGCTGTTACCCCTATCCATTTAAAAAAGCCGGTTACTGAAAAAGTGATTGATGGTATTCGCTATCGTGCCTATCAGGTAAGTGGCACATTCAAGGCCGATTTTCTGCCGGGAAGCTTTGCGTTTCGGCAGCATGTACTGGGTATTTCATTAAGACACAGAGAATTGACACGTAATAATCTAATCTATGTCATTGATGTTTTGGGAATGGGGTTGACACAAATTGAATCCCTGACCGCAAAATTCATCCATGCAAAAATATTACAACCCAACCTGAATTGGGGTATCAAATATGTATGGTTTTTTCAGGATATTGAAAACAAAACAGCTCTAGGAAGTCCAGAATATCTGGATCCATCAGGCGGAACACTTAAATACTCTCGCTTTAATCTGGGGATTCGTATAGAAAAAAATGAGTTTACCTTACGTGGCATTATTCCACGTGCCATTGTTTATGAATTGTTGTTTATCAGTTTGTTGTTGTTATTCATGTTTGCATTCATTACCAGGTATCTGACATCAAATAAATTTAAGACCTATATCTGGTTTGTTTATGCTTTTTTTGCATTGATGGTCATATTATCCAGTGAAATCGTACTATTTGATTGGTTGGTCGATAGAACATCCAGCTACAATTTAAGGCTGATCATTATGATATTTGATGTGCTTTGGTGGATTATTCCTGCTTATTTATTGAATCTGGCAGCAGAACGTTTTTTATGGACACCTCTTGAGGAACGAAGTGGTCGATCAATTCCCAAAAATGCCCGACGATTTGTTGCAACGATTATTTATATTCTGGCAATATTTGGCATCGTAGCATTTGTCTTTAATCAGAAATTAACGAGCCTGCTGGCAACATCAG
>Ga0272440_1003369_pt1 | contig 11977 bp, 18 predicted proteins | sample SSMMMBAug17_FD_192440 | JGI IMG/M metagenome (GOLD analysis project Ga0272440, IMG submission 192440) | Marine sediment archaeal communities from Little Sippewissett salt marsh, Falmouth, MA, United States - SSM-MMB-Aug17 | ecosystem: Environmental > Aquatic > Marine > Wetlands > Sediment ... | reverse complement strand
AGTGTTAACATATTTTTAAATTCAGTTTTTTTGCTTTTGCCACCCCACCCTTCTGTTAAAGCCCTTAAAGTGTTTAAGGATAAGAACAAATTTTGAAGGAATGGGGTAGCAAAAACTTTATTTAAAATACAGGAGCTGGTGCTGTTTCTTCCCCTCCCTGCACTTTTTGATTATCCTTATTTAGCCAGCATTTGTTTTTACAAAAGATTTTTCCTGTTTTAGGGTTTAATATTCTTTCACCTCCGCAAGATTTGCAAGGCTCATGTGCTTGAGTTGTTTGAGGTGGTTGCTGCACTTTTTGATATACTGGCTCGTTTGATTGATTATTTTCTGTTGCATCTGAGTCCTTTGTGTCATCAATAGCAAACAATCCATTTAAAGCATACTTTCTAGCGTAAGAGCTAGCTGCTCCTGTTATTTGAGATTCATCCATCCCTTTTTTGTTTTCAGGTTCTCTTGCGTAAGCTGAGACGCTAATTTCACTTTCTCCTTCTCTTAATGTTGCTGTTGCCTTTATATAATACCTATCTCCAACATTGATCACTTCATCATTTAATAACAATTCTCCTGATCCCAATAAAGGTTTTACTGCTTCAAGTATGTCTTCACAGTTTCTATATTTATATTTACCAAAATTATTAAATTGATTTTTTGGTACTTTTAATTCTTGCTGAATTTTGTTTAATAGTTTCATATTATTGTTTATTATTTTCTTCTTCTTTTTCTGCTTCCTCCCATTCTTTATCAGTCCCTAAATACTCTTTCTCACCATCTTCATTGAGTCCGCAGAATATTAATTTATTAGTCATTTGATTTTATTAAATTATAAAGTTTTTCTATTGTCTCGTCTGTCTGGTTATCGTCTGTACATTCTTCTCCGTTTTCTTTAGTTCGCTTCCAATATCTTAAAATACCAATCTGTATTTTGTCTAAAATAATATTATCTAAATCTTTTTCTTTCTTATTTTCTACCGCCTGTATAAATCTTCCGATGGTGATTTTTGGCTTATGATAACACTCATCATTTTCATTATTACAACAATAAGGTTCCTTCTTGATCGCCTCCTCATAAGGCAATCCGTGAATTAACTCAATCACACGTATTTTAAATTTTTCTCTTATAGTCATATTTTTTAGTTTATAAATTCAAATTTACATCTTAAATTTTCTCTTGCCCATTCATATGGACTAGTACAAATTGCATAAAGCATATTATCTTTTTCTCTCCTTACTTCAAAATATGATGTTCCAAATATTGAATATTTTTTTATTAATTTAAATTTCATATTTTTTTAGTTAATTTCTACTAAGTCCATCTCTGTAAATCTACCATTTACAAAGCCAGCTGTTTTAGTTCCGTCGCTTTCTTGTTCTATTAGGCTTGTAAGGTCTTTGATTATAGACATTTCTTCTACTCTGCCACCTCTATTCATTCTGTAATCTATTCTTTCTTTTTGTGCATTCATTTGATTGATTGCTAAGTTTTTCGTTTTCATATTTTTTTTATTAATTATCTTCTAAATAATTTAATGTTTTTATAATTGCTTCTTTTAGACAACTTCCTTCAATAAAGGTATTTGCAGCTTTTTCTATTTTTATATAATTACTTTCTAAAGTATCGTGACTATAATAAGATATTTGCCAAGTTTTCTTTTGCGGATGTGGCAATATTCTTAATAAAAAATAATTATAACCTCTTTGATAACAATCATTTTTTTTCCCTTTAATTTCTTTCGGTAGCATTTCTAATAATTCTTCTAATGATTTTTTTTTCAACTCTGAGCATTCAAGACATGTATTATTAATACAATCACCATCTTGCCCACAAATTTTACAATTTTTCATTATTGTATCCATATTTTTTTTAGTTAGTGTGCTTATCAAGCACTGTTTTAATTTTTTGCCAGAGTTCATCACTAATCCTCACATAGCCTTTAGAGGCTTTTTGAAGATTGTAATAAGAGACTCCAGCTTCTTCTGCCAATTTTTTAAGAGTGAGACCTGCTTTTTTTATTAATTTAATTAGGTCTACTTTTTTAATTGACACTTTTGTTATTTCGGTCATAAGTTTTCAAAGAATTAATTAATTATGGTTATAGTATAGCTAATAAATAGCTATGTGTCAACCACCCTATATTTATTGACTCAAAGTGGCTTTTCCACATTATTATTTTTTAACTTCTCTACGTTTTGAATGAATTTGTAAAACTCATAATTTTTTGGGTTTGGTTTTTTTTCTAGTTTTAAGCATCGCTCATATTCCTTTAGTGTTTCTTGGTACAAACCCCAAGATGGATTTAATTTAAGAAACTCAACTCTTGCTTCTTCGTATTCTTTGTAGTACTTCATTTTTTTATTTAATTAATAAAATATATCAACTTTTATATTTAAACCTCACCACGTCCAATTCTTGGCGTTTTTTGATTTTGTATTATCACTTATCTAATCCAAAAAGATTTTTTTTTCCTGTTTAATTTCTTTTAATTTTCATATCAACTAAGATAATTCTTTCTTTAAAAAAATTAACTCCAAAATAAGAAGCTTTAAAAGTTGGTTGTTTTCCTGTTTCTCCAGTTTTTGCATTATAAAATCTCATTCGCCTTTGCGGTATTAATAACTGAAACTCTTTCTCTCTTTCTTTCATTGTTACATTTATCACAGAGTCAGACAAAATATTAATTGGTAATAATAAAGCAAATGGTTTTTTAAAACTTAAAGCTCTCTCCCAATATATTCTTTTGTTTTTATATGGTGGGTTACTTATTAAAACATCCCATTTTTCAGGTTCATAATTTAAAAAGTCTTGCCCATCTTCTATATGAGAATTAACTATATTGTAATTATTTTCTTTTAAAACATTAACAAATTGGCTATCTTTTTTATCAAATGGTAACCAAATTATTTTATCCTTTAAATGTTTAATATGTGGCAATAAAACCTCAACCCCATATCTAGGAGTATATTGTTCGTCTCCGCCACCTTGTGTGTAATAAACTTGATTATTTTGTGTTTTCATATTTATATTCTTTATTTATTTATCTTATAATCCAAAAAGATTCTTTTTCTCCTGTTCTGTCTCATTTAATTTATTTCTCATATTCTGTATATGTTTTCATAATTTTTAGTTTATATTAAAGCCACTTTATAATTGGATAATTATCGTATCCTATTTCCCAAACAAACCAAGCAAAAGCCATTGTGCTACTCATTTTTTTACCAGTTTCTATGTCAATACCTATTCCTCCTCTTAATGGTTGTTGCCTTTTTTTAAATACATAGACAGTCTTTAATGGCGTACTTTGTAAGAAAGTTGCTCTTTTTTGACCTTCTAATGCCTGTAATTTTCCAAACATAATTACTTTTGTTTTTGCAATTTTCAAAGCCTTTTCAACAAAATCCTGAAAATATTTAAATGGCGGATTAGTGATCACGGTATTATATTTATCTTCAAATTTTGTTTTTAAAAAATCAAATCCATAATTCCCATATCCTCTATTAATTAAATCAAAAGAGTCAGTTTTTTGCTCATCTAACATTCTGCTTATATGTCCTCCTCCGCAGGCCGGCTCTAACGCTGGGTACACTATTTCCTCTACTTTTAATAATGCCTCTGTACTTTTTGGGTTTGTAGCATAATAATCATTTTCATATCTTCCTCTTGATGGGTTTCCTCCCGCAATATTACAACCTTTTATTTTATTCATATATTTTCCCACCTCCTCCACTCAGGCTTTAAAACCTTATAGCAAGGCTTATTACAATAACCTATAGACAAAGGAGAATGTCTTATTAATTTATTAGTCTCTTGTATTGAGTATCTTGTAGGAGTGCTTTGAATAATCACGCCTCCAATTTTTGCCAAATATTCTACTTGATTCTTTTTGTATTCAATATATTTTAATTCAACGTCAGTGTGTTTTATTTCTGTGGGAGTCCAGTAGCCATTTAATAGAATAAAACAATCTGGTTTATATGATAAAACTCTCCCGAATTTATCATCTTCATTTATGAGATATTTATAATAAGGAAGTTTATTAAAAACCCAAGCCTCTTTCTCCTTCCCGTAATCATAGTCCTTCTTAACTTGTTCTAGAGTTCTTTTGTCTTGTGCGTACTCAAAGCTCATATTACATATTTATTAAAGCTATCCCTAACATAGCTATAAATATCCCTATTATTTGTACCTCTCCCAATTTCTCACCGAACAGAATATATCCAGATATTGTTACAGTGATAGCCGATAGAGAGTTCCATATTATATTTGTTATTGCTAACCCCTCAAACCTTAAAGACTTAGCTAGGAATAAACCAGTCATACTGCAAGCTAACATTGAAAGCAGTAAAAAGACTGGAGCTTGTTTTATATCATAGTATTTGGCTAGTATAGAAGCTACTAGATCAAATAGAATAATAAACGTCATGTACTTAATGAACATACTATTTATCTAATCCAAACAAATCTTTTTTGACTTGCTCAGTTTTATTAAGCTTTTCTTTTACTTTGTATATTATCATTTTACTAGATTGACTATTAGATCTCTCTAGTCCTCTTAACATACTAAGTAGTTGTTTTCTTCTGTTCATACTCTTTCTTTATCATTTTTTTATAAACATGATGTGCTTTCTCAAGTTTTGCCTTTCCACTTATAATCAATTTATGTATTTCCTTATGGCAATTAGAGCACATGGGCTTTAGATCCTTATCTTTCTCCTCACCTTTTCTTTCGTAAGTTATATGATGCAACAGTTCTGATTTTTCACCACAGCAGAAACATTTTTTTTCATTATTCATATAAAATGCCTTTCTTCTTTGCTTCCACCATCCTGACTTCAAATAAGACTGATAGGGCATTGTTTTTAATTTTTCCAAATTATCTGATTTTGTCTGAACAAGATCTTTATTTAAATAGTTGTCTAAATCAATAAATATTTTATCATCTTTATTAAAATAAAGCTGTCCACAAGAGACACAAAGCCTCCACCTAATAAAAATATATTTCTTTTTTAAATGTTTCTTTGTTATTTTTCTTCTAATTCTTTCCTTAGTTTTTCCACCACATTTTTTACAAATCATATTTTTGACCATACACGCCCCTTAAAGCTCCTATTATTAAGCAATTCTTTAAGTGCGTTATGTATTAAATAGTTATTCATAATATTAGTATCAGAAGTGCAAAGCTCCTACAAACACCTTAGATACTTATTCATAGAAAATAAAATTTAGAATTTTTTTCTCTATAGCCAACTTATACCGGGGGCGTTTCATTCATCCTAGATGCTTACTAGATTTAATAAACATTTAGGAGGGATGAACTACAGCATAAAAGGCTTAAGCTACATCATTTTGAAAGCGGGTGAGTCACTTATCCCCCGCCTTATGAACACTTGTTTAAATTGTATTTATCCAAATAAAAAACCTATAGACAAAGCAATGACGGTTGCAAGATACCCCATGATCAAGGGTATTGCTTAGCGATAACTCGCAAGCTACCGCCATTACTTTATTTATAGGTTTTATGATCATGCTTTTATTTCTTGCATTCTTAATTTATATCATTTTAAAAAAAATGTCAAGACTTAATAATTAACACTTTAATTCTTTATCATTCATCACAATTTTTAATCTTTCCTCCTTTGGTAAATGTTTTATTTTTAAATATTCTTGTTCTGTTAAAACTTTATCCTTTGCTATTTCTGGATAGTAGTCTGGATCAATTCTCACTTCTTTGTTTCTAAAGTCTACCCATCTGTCAAAAACTTTAATTACTTTTTCGCCATCATGAAGGTATCCTATGTTTTCTTTCTTGTTCTGTTCTTCTGGCTGTATAGACTCTATCATTGAAGTGTTGAGAATACTGTTACATGATTTTAGGAATATTCTGCCATTAGCATTAGCTACCTGTTTAAATTCGTTCTCGTTAATAATAAACTCGTCTTTGCTCATTGTTTTTATTTTGTACATCATTGGATTATTGTTAATTTATTTTTATTAGAGTTATTTAATATTTCTCCAAAATTATAATATACGTACCTAAATGATGTCATCTTGCTCCTCTGAAAGTCATTAGCCTTAGAAATTATTTGTTGGAAAGATGCAATTACTTCTTCGTCAGTTGGTTCTTTTCCGACGCGCGCCTTAAACTCTGGCTTTATCTTGCACCTAACAAGATTAAATGCGTATTGTCTGTTTTGCCCAACTGTACCATCTAGGCTAGTAAGACTACTAAAAGCCTTTAAGTCTTCAGTTAATTTATTAATAAGATTATTACCATAGGAGCTTTGCTCCTCTTTATCTTTAGATAAAGTATTTATTACTATTTCTTTTTTACTATTCTCTTTCTTACTAATGGAGGTATGGTTTCCCGACGGTTCGGTTTTCGCACCTACGGTTTTTCCGCCCTTCGGATTATCATCTAAAATATAATCATAACCGATAAACTTACCCTCACTATCTTTTGTTGGTGATGTTTGTAAATAACCAAACTCTTTCAACTCTTTAAATGCTGCTTTTATTGATGCAACACCTTCTTTTAATTGTTTTGCTATTCTTTCTTTTGAAAAGTTCCAGTTATCCGGTTTGCTTTGTATAAAGGCAAATAAACCTTTTGCTTTCAATGAAATGTTCTCATTATTCAGTAATTCATTAGGTATTACTGCGTACCTGTTCTTAATTTTCAACTTTGACATAATTTTGAGTAAATAAAAAAGCCCTTATTTCTTAGCAGTGCAAATAGAGATTCTCACAATCTCTTCGCTCTGGACAATTACCCGAGAGCAACTGCCAAGAAATAAAGGCTGTTTAATTGTTGTGAGATTATTTTTATTTGCACATTTAATATATACTATTTTTAAAAATTTGTAAATAATAGTTATAAACAGTTAGTTAATAAGATGTTAAAAAAGAAACTTAAAGAAATAAAAAAAACGCCATTATAAGCGTTTTTTATTCATCAACTATTCATCAACTATTTATCAACTTTTATTTTTTGTTAGCTTTCTCCCATATTTCTTTGAGTTGAGAGCTGGTTTTAATTGCCTCTTTTTTAAGAGGTATAATAGTAGTTCCACCATCAAGAGTGTTTTTAAATTGCAGCGAATCAAATCCTTGCTCAATCAATTCGTCTTTCATTTCTAAAACCAAATTTTCGTCAAAAACATTATCTATCATAAATTCATTTTTTTTGTCAGTCCCTCTTATTTTTTTAGCATCTATCCAAAAATTTTGTCCGCTTTTTTCGTATGCCATGTCTAATAATTCATTTAATAATTGATTATCAGTATTAAATTTCTTTGTTTTTTTAGGAGTGAATTTTACTTCTAAAATCTTACCACCACCTCTTGTGGCAAAAAAATCAGCAGTTGCCCCATCTTTGTCAAAATTTACTCCAAATACTCTTATTGGGTCACCTTTCTCAACATTTGACACTCCTGTGAACTCATCCCACACAATATCATCTATATCGTCTATCTTACCACCGTGATATATGGTATCTTTTTTATTTAAAAACTCCTCAGCAGTCTTATACTTTCTAGCTTCCCTAGATAAATCAGGCACTTTGGCAGACCCCGCCTTTTTAAAATCTGATTTATTAGCTTTTTCCCAGATTTCTTTTAGTTGGGATTTAGTTTTTCCGCTATTGTAAATTAAGTCTTTTTCGCCAATTTTATACAAATTGTTTTCTGGCAAGTTTAACTCTAAAACATTATTTCCATAAGAAGAAGCAGATGCTTTACTAAAACTAACAAAATCACCATCTACTATCTTTTCTCCCTTTGGGTTTGTTGCTCTATAAACTTTAATCTTTTTATTCGTTTTTCCAACTGGCTCAATAAACTTTGTTTGATAATACCCTAAACCTCTACCAACCTCTCTTCCTTCTTTTCCTCCAACTGGTAAACTATCAACAAACTCATCAAAACTTTTTCCTTCTGCTTTAGCTTTCTTAGCTTCTTTTATTAAATCATCACTTGCCCCAGGTATTTTAACAAAGCCTTTTTGATTTCCTTTTATGTCTTTAGCGGTTTGTTTAAATATATTTCCAACTTTTATTGCTTCATTTTTTGTTAATTTTATTCCATTATTTATTTTTCTAATTATTGAATTTATTGTTTCTTGACTATATTTTAATATTCTTCCGTATGTTTTTAATAATGGTACAGATATTGATGGTGATGCAAGAATTAACCCTATCATTCCACCTGTTCCTCCTGATACTGCCGCTCCAGCCAATCCAGCTTTTAAATATGTACCTACTTTTTGTCCCATAGCTAATTCAACATCTTCTATAGCTGATAATGCTTTTATTTCTCTTGATAGCTCTGGTATTATTTTTTCTGTTCTTTTTAATAATTCCTCTTTTCCTCTGTTGTTAAGGCTAGCTATTTTACTTAAAGCGTTATCCTTCATTGTTCCATCTGCGTTTAAGTAATCTTTTTTGATTTTATTTAAAAACTTAACTTCTGGTGCAAATTGAGCGTCTAATTCTGATAATCCTTTAATATCTTTTTTTGCTACGTCATCTACAAACTTTCTTAACTCTTTAGCTATAACCGTGCTTGCATTTGTTTTTCCTTGTTCAAATTTGCTTAAATTTGATAATCTTGTCCTTAAATTAAGTACTTCTTTAGCTGTTAAATTTTCTTTGCCATTAATTAAGTCTAAAACTTCCTCTAGTCCTTTTTGGTCTACATTTGAAAGCTGAATATCACTTCCTAGGTCAACTTTTATTTTTCCATCACTAACATCTATTCCTTTTTCTAATAACTTTCTTTTTATATCAATTTCACCTATTTTAGCTACTTGGTCAGATGCTTTTAATTTATCATATTCTTTTCCTGTTGATTTTAAATCGTCTAATCTTTGTTTTATTCCAGATGATAATTTCTCACCTAAACTTTCCCTTGTTATAAGTCTTTTTTCTGCTTCTTCATATAATTTAGGATCTTTTATTATTGTTTTTATTGTTTTTGGATTGAGTCCAGTAAATTGAGAAGTTCCAAAACTAATAAGTTGTCCAGTCTTTTTTGCTGGAGTTTTTACTGTTGTTTTTGCAATTTCTCCTACTTTTGGAATTGCTTTCTTAGCAGCAACAACTCCTTTCTCTATCGCTGGTTTAGCAATTTGCGAACCCTTGCCCATTAAAAGTAAATCGCCCATATTAATTACTGACTCAAGATTTTCTGCTGCTGTTGGGTATTTTTGTTTAAAATCTTGATATATTTCTGTGCCACCTTTTATAGCTTGTAATCCCATCTTTCCTATCGGTGAGTCTAAAATATCAAGTCCTACTTGTTTTGTTTTTTCTACAACTGGTTTCTCAATAAAATCAGGAGTAACTGCACTAGCCGCCTTTCCGATACCTCTTATTCCAGACATTAAAGCCTCTGCTCCTATGTCTGTTATTCCTCCAGCAACTTCTCCGACTGTTTGTATTGCTGTTGAAACTGGTGATTGTTCTTGTCTTAGTCCTTTTCCAAATGCTTCACCAACACCGCTTATTCTCTCTCTTATGTCTTCGCCTAGTCTACTAAAAAAACCATCTTTTTCTCTCGGTTCAACAGTAACCTGACTTTTATATTCTGGGTATTTATCAATAACTTTTTTAGCAACAAAAACATCATCTAACCCATTATACTGAGGATGCTTCTGCTTTATTCTTTGTCCAAATTCTTGTAAGTTCATATATTTAAAATAAATTTAAAGGATCGTTTGTTTTCTCTTTTCCTGATATATCTAATGGGTCATCTATTTTTTCTAGTGCGCTTTGCTGAATGTCAAATGATGTATCGGTAGCGCGTTTAATGTAATTATTTTTAGATTTCTCCATCTCTGAGATAAAGTTATCAATTTTTACCTTTGCTGTTTTCTCGTCTTCGTCCATTACTGGAATAAAGCCACTAATCCTTTTATATTCTGATGGTGATACAGCAGCACCAGATAAAATATTTAATAATTTTGAAGATACTTTACTCACAAAACTTCTGTAATTAACAAATTCTGGTCTAGCTTTTCCTATCAACGCTTTTACTGATTGAGCTTTACTAGCAATTGGACCAACATTCAAACCTTCTTCCAGTAACATTCTTGAAGCTTTTGCTTCATTTATTAAAGTTTCATAATCTGATATATTTTCTCTTTGTCCAGCGTTTAATTTTTCTATAGTAAATCTTTTTAGAGATAATCCAGCACCAGATATTTCTTCCATTATTTGACCTCTTTTTGTAGGCGTAACTGTATCAAGCAATGCTGGGTTATCATAATATTCTTTTGCATAATCAGATAGACCTTCATATTCTTCTACGTTTCCATCAACGAGCTCCCCACTACCTCCTTCTGATTTATAAATACCTTTAATTATTTTATCCTGACTATCCTTATCTAGTTTTTTAAAGTCTTTATTGCTCCTAACTCCATATTGAGGTAAAACATCTTTCCCAGTGTGGTTTATATACCAATTTTGTATAGCTCCTGTTTCTTCCAATATTACTCTTGAAGCTTCAACTGGATCACCCTCAATGCTTATGGTAACCATTCCTTCGTTATTTGGAAATGGATCGCCATATGCCCAATCTATTCCATTTCTATCTAAAGCATCAGTAAATTCATTAGTTTTTCCAGCTCCTACTGCTACTGCTATTGGATTATTATGTCTATCTGTTCTCATCCCTGTGTTTAATTGAGTATATGTATTATTAACTTTATTATATATACCAGCTGGTAAATTGTTTATATCACCTATTAGCTGAATATCTAATTGTGGGTTTTTAACAAAGTAGTCTCTTAATTTAGTAGCCATTGTTTCTCTTGTGTCATTAAAATCAATACCAGCATCTTTTGAAATTTGTGCTGTTTCTGGACTAGACATTAAATTTGAAATTGTATTTTTAACTTCCTCCGCCTCTAGTCTTTTTGTCTCTATCATATCAATTTGATTTTGAATAGCCTCTTTTTGGTCAGCCCTTAATAATTCCATATCACCTCTAGTCTCACTTTTAAGCATCTCATTGAAAGATAGAACGCTATTAGCATAATTAATTTGTTGATTTCTGAGGTTGTCTATCTGATTAAATGCACCATTGATGATCTCTTGTCCTTGGCTGATGTTACCAGCGAGCATGTTATAAGTAGTTTGCAACATCCCTTGTTTAGCAACAAAGTCTTCTTGAAGTTTATTCACTGAACCACTAGCAAAAGAAGCTAGAGATGTTGTGCTTTTAGCTTGGTTTAGGTTAGCACTATAATCTGTAAATAACTGCTCCATTTCATCAACTAATCCTCTTTTACGTTTAAAGTCTTCCTGCTGTACGCTAGAGGCGTATTCTGCGCTATCTGATAGGTTTTGTAGAGTTCTTATTCTTTGTTCGTAGAATTGATTTTTTGTTGGATCAGTTGTTTCTAGTTGCTTTTTGCTGAGTTCGTTAATCTCGTTAATGCGTTTTTGTTTGTCTTGTAATGCTTGTTCTGCAAATCTTTGAGTTTCTTGCTCTTGTCTGAATAATGCTTCGTTAGTTTTTTGAATATTACCTGCTGCTGCTTCTTGAAAAGCTGAACTTAACATTTCTGATGTGTCAGGAGTTTGTGGCTTAACTGAAATCATATCAGAAGTAGACGGGGTCTTTCTTTGTCCAATTAAAAAACTTCCAGCTTGTCCTATGTTTCCAACTGGTTTAATATTCTGGAAAGCTTTTTGTTGAGCCTCTTTAGTTCCAAATTCAGCTCCTGATATTTTTTCAAATCCAGAAGGTATATTTGCAGTAGGAGCTTTTACTTCAACTCCATACTTTGATTTTTCTGCTAGTTCTGTTGGGTTTAATATTTTTTGCCCAGTATCTTCCATATAATAACTTCCATTTTGTTTGTAAAAATTTGCCATATATTTATAAGTTTCTTAGTAATTGTTCTAGTATGCCTCTTAATTCAAAGACGCTAGACGTTTCACATTTTTCTAATTTAACCTTGTCTGGATATACTCTAATT
>Ga0272440_1003368_pt1 | contig 11977 bp, 10 predicted proteins | sample SSMMMBAug17_FD_192440 | JGI IMG/M metagenome (GOLD analysis project Ga0272440, IMG submission 192440) | Marine sediment archaeal communities from Little Sippewissett salt marsh, Falmouth, MA, United States - SSM-MMB-Aug17 | ecosystem: Environmental > Aquatic > Marine > Wetlands > Sediment ... | reverse complement strand
ATTATCAGGAACATTATATATAGATGATCATGTCAGGCCCTACCATGGAAAGAAAACACAACTTCCTAAACGATATGTTTCTCGAGATAAACTTTGCTTAAGAGACGTAACAGATTATTGGATAAACGATGCAATAGGGCAACCATTCTTCGTTGTGACAAAAGAAGTAAATTCAGGTTTACTATCAGAATTACGAGAAGATATAATCCCGCGTTTACTAGAAGATGTACCTAATCAGCCAACACCAGAAGATCAAAAAAGAAAATCCTGTTAAATATAGATTTGGAGTTGTTTTTGATAGAGAAGAATATAGTCATATTCGCTTCCGCTTAAAACAATTGCATTAGGTAAATACGCAAATACTCTATGTTTCTTCGTATTCATTGGCAGCTTCAGCTTGGCAATCCCTAAGGAACTATCCAAATATAAATTCCCCTTTTTTAAATTTTTTTATGTTGTGCTTATTTTTTTCATTTTTTTTCATTTTTGAATCAGATTCAGAGGTTCTGTTCTTGCTCAGAACCTTGCACCATTGATGAGTTACAAAGGCATTTATCTGCATCCGGCCATAATAGGAAAACCAGGTCATAAAGGTGGAGATATCAGGTTTGAAGGCCCATTTTGAAAGCAAAAAGGGCCTTTTAATTATCGATCTTAAATGTATGTAAATCGTGCCAAAGCGCTTCCAGGTCCCCCCTGGCGTCTAATGCAATTTTGACAACATCTGGATGAAAATGTGAATTCTGATCTTTTTTCAAAATATCAAACACGCGATCTTTTGGCATGGGATCAAGCCCCAAAGTTTTGGTGCCATCATATTTGGGGTATTCTCGTATGGATGTTAGGGCATCAAAGACATCCCCTACTGCAAGGATACACGCAAAAAAAGGGATTTCTGATTTTGACAGTCCATATGGATAGCCGGTACCATCAACTTTTTCATGATGACTGCCTGCAATGATTGGTACGGATTTAAGCCCTTTTGGTAATTCAATAGGTTCAAGTATTCGCATCGTCCATAATGCATGATTTTCCATTATTTTCCGCTCATCCGGATCAAAACGACCTTTTTTGGTCAGGACCGCATCTGGAATTGCCATTTTGCCAATATCATGAAGCAGGCCAGCATACTTGATTATTTGAAGGTCTTCTTCTGATAGCCCCATCTTTTTTCCCAACAACACACTATATTCAGTCACACGATGGGAATGGCCGGCAGTTATCGGGTGTCTGGCTTCAATGGCTGTTGATAATGTCCTCACCATGCTTTCAAATGCAGTCTCCAGGGATTGCATGGAAGCATTTAACACACTTAGCATGATATTAAATGCTGTAGCCATCTTGCCTAACTGAGGGTCATCATGGACTGGCATTTCTATCGCCAGGTTCCCGGCTGCAACCGAACCAATGGTGTTGACAATTTCATCAATCAGTGATGAGCGATAGATATCTTTTTCGATCATTTCTTCGTAAGCGGTTTTTAATTCGTCATAGGTTTCAGGCAAGGTGTATGTTGACAGATATGATCCAGATTTTTCAGCTTCTGATTTTGTTATTTGCCTGGCATACGCTTTTTTCAGCAAATCATCCAGTTCACCACTGCCAGTTAATTTAGGCCCCAAATCAACACCTGTTTTTGCAGCAATAAGAACACGCCGCGCCTGATTAACATAACAACTATCATGGTGTGCTTCCTGACATTTTCCACAAAGCCCACATACTGTTTGCAGTGCATCATCAAGTAGCCTGGAACTATATTTGCTGGTATCAGTCGGTAAGTTTTCATGAACATTTTGCTCAACCACCTGACGCAAGTTTCTGATAAAATCCAATAATATTTCACTGGCCATGCGTGCCAGAACTGGTTTTTCATGATCACGCATGAGCCTTTTGACTTTTTGATGCGCTTTAAAGGCATCTTTATGACTGCCAACTGGCATAAATATCTCCTTCTGGCACTAATACCCACTTGAAATGGTTTTATGATGGCAGCACAAACCATGCCATATTACCCTGGCACGGTTATTGCTATATTATTTTAATACGTTTGATATAAATAAATTATTTCTGATCAATATATGGGCTTGTGTATAAACTAATTTTACAAATTAATCAAATAGTTAATCGATGTTAACAGCATGGGATACCGACATGAGAAAACATAAAATTGTTACAATAATCAGATGCCATTTTGCAAAAAGAAAAACAAATGGTTATGGTTTTACCCTCATCGAATTAATGTTTGTTATGGCCATTTTTAGTGTTCTGGCTGCTGTTGGCTTATATTCAGTGAATCAATACTTACCCCGGCAAAGAAAACTCGCAGCAGTCCGAATCATAAAAGCAGACATGGTCAAAGCCAGAGTGCATGCAATTAGAGAACGACAAAACCAAACCCTTGACATTCAAAACAATAAATACAGAATTCACAATAATTCAGAAACCTTTATTGAGAGAAATTTTGAAAATGATTATGGCTGGGGTGAAATTCAAATTCAATCGGATTCTGACCCAGTTTTTAATCCTGATGGCACGATCACTGATATTTCAACCATTGTTATTGATTGTGGTGATAGTGAACCTTTTTCCATAACAATGACTATCACAGGCAATATTTCAATAGAAGAATAAATAAGGGGATCATATCATGGGATCAATGACACGCAATCTAAAAAATATTCATGGATTCACCATTGCAGAAGTTTTGGTTTACATTGGTATGTCCGCGTTGCTGACTGCTGGTGTGATGAAAATTTATGTAACCAATACACAAATCAGTGCCAGCCAAAAAAATATTGCGCAAATGTATCAAGAAATCCGCGCTGCCATGAATATGATGACAACTGAATTACGCAGAGCAGGCTGTGATCCCCTGGGAACAAATAAAGGCAGAACATTGTCCAGTGAGGACTATCTGGGGTTTCTGGATAATGACAATGACGACCATCTCAATACTGATGAAAACTCTATCCATTTTACTCACGATAGCACAGAGCCTTCTGATGGCTGGCCCTACAGCATCAATGAAAATGTGGCCTACTATTGTAAAGGCGCAACGAGTACTGGCGGACAGAATCTTTATCGATGGTGTGAAGCATCCGAGCAGGAATACCTTCTGGCGAGAAATATCAAGTTACTGGACTTTGAGTACTTTGATTCTGAAGGGGAGGCATTCACCATATCTGATGATTCTGATCGGGCAAAAATTCGAGTGGTCAAAATCACACTTACCGCAGAAACTGCAAAAAAAGACCATCTTTCTGGTGAAAAAAAGGAACAAACCTTAACCGCTTATGTCAGGATTCGGAATTTAAACTTATGAAAAAAATGATATCAAATTTAAAAGACCCAAAAGGGGTCAGCATTGTTGAAATTATGGTGGCTATATTGATTCTGTCAACAGGCTTTTTAGCGATTGCCAAGCTGCAATCACAGGCATTGAAAGATATCAGGTGGGCACAAAATCGATCGTCAGCTATTTTCCTGGCCCAATCCTACCTGGAATCGATTCCTTATAATGATTTAGATGATGCTGATGGAAAAGAGAAAGAAATTACATTGGATAAAACAGCCTTTACGATTACAACATCAGTTAATCCCCTGGGATCGGCAACTCAAAAAACTGTTGATGTTGAAGTATCATGGCTGGGGAATTCCATTTCTCTAGAAACCATTCGATTTCCTTAAAAGATTTAATAAAAGGGACGAAATCATGCAAGAATCCGGAAATATAACAGTTTTAGTGTTAATGATTTTGGCAATTATGACATTGATGGCGATAGCATCATTTCAGGAAAGCACTACAGAAGTTTATATTGCAAAGAATGAACTGTCTAAAAATAACAGCTTTTACTGTGCTGAGGCTGCTATCATTGAAGTTTCAAACGCTTTGGAAAATGCCAGTATCGAAGATTTACAGGAAGTGATGTCAACTGAAACCAGCACTTATGATAATCGAAACCTAGATTGGATTCATGCGGATACACAGAATCCAGATCTTGAAGACGAAGACAACTGGAAAGCTGTTTCAGATATTTTAATATCAATGCCTCAGTGTGAAAATACACGATATCTGGCGATCCAAAATATTTATACTGATGGCGATGTCCTGAGAAATGAATCTTTGGACATGAATAAAACCGGTGATAGCGTTCACGAATATCGGTTGATTGCACGCTCCAATGATTGTGGGAGTGAGGCGACTGTTGAAATTGGCTATCGCAGGCGTTTTTAATAGTATTTAATACATGAAGGATTTTCATTATGAAACATTCAATACAATACAAATGTTCATTCATTATATGGATATCGCTGATAATGGCATGCATATTTTTTCAAACAGATGATATTCATGCAAATATAATAGATGATATCAAAAATGCAACAATCCCACTTGTGGGGATTCGAGTTGATTTTGAGGGAGAGGGTATCAATAATCCTCAACCGACCTGTGATGAAGGTGCAGAATGGCATTTTAAATCAACTCAACTTGGACAAACTGAGGAAAACATTTGCAGTGGAGATACCTTTAAAGTCAATATCGGGACAGCTATTGACAATTCATTCATAATGGCTATGCTGGAATACTTTTTAAATACGATTATCACTATGTTGAACTGGGTGTTAGATTTTATTGGAATTCATATCTCGCCGGTTGATTTTTCTTTTAAATATGATATCAGCTTTTCTAATGTCCCTGGATGGCAAAAACCTGGTAAAATAACATCTTATATTACTTTGGTTAAATTTAAACCCATTAAATACAAAAAATTCTGTATCCCTTATTGGCTTTTAGGATGGAGGGAATTCTGTTTCGACCTTCCAATTCAATTTGGGATGAGCCATAAAGCCGAATATCAGAAATTAAAACATAAGTGCTATCAAGATGCAGATAATGACTCCTATGGTGATATCCTTATTTCAAAGGATTCATTTGACGAATGTGATGATGGATGGGTTGATAATAGCACAGACTGTGACGATACTGATCCATTAATTAACCCGGGTATTGGCAGTGAAACCCGATGTAACAACCTGGATGATGACTGTGATGGTGAAATTGATGAAGGATTAAGGGCTAACTGCTATCGTGATCTTGATAGTGATGGCTGTGGAGATCCGGCTAATGTTCAAAACTATTGTAAATCTGATGGAAAACCATCACAATGCGTTGATGAAAGCTGCGATTGTGATGATACCAACCCCAACCGATATGCTGGTAATGATGAAATTAAATGCGACGATATTGACCAGGATTGCAATGATGAAGATGATTGCCCGGGTGAAGATTGCATGACCATATCAAATATCCCACTAGAAACCCTTGCAAGTCCTGCACCCCCTTTGATTGTTTTTGTTATTGATGATTCTGGCAGTATGGATCAAGATATCATGACTGAAGAAAAATATGGCGACTTTCATGTAGTAGAAAAAGATGGGGAAGAGATTAAACGAACCGCGGATTATTACTATGTGTTTTATGCCGCCGATAATGTCTATTCCAATTCTCAGGAAAATGCATCATTTGTGGAAGATAAATATTATTATCAACCCCGATGGTATGAATATAATCGCGTATATTATAAACCCACTGTCACATATGATCCCTGGCCAAAATGGGATGAGCTGGATGATACACCGACACCCGATTGGGCACAGGCCCCTGATGCAAACCCCAAGGAGCCCAGATCCAATCCAATGATGACCACTACCATTGACATGAATGCAACCTTTGTTGCTTTTGATCCGGTGAACATTAAGCGATCTCACTACTTTGTATTTTCAGAACTAGCGGCTCAGCTGTATCTGGTCAATATAGATATTGATACTTCAAACATTGATTACTATCAGGTAGATACCTGGTCTAATCATAAGATCAGAACATTGAATAAAACCGACAATCCCCCTGAAGATGTTCGTTCATCCAGAACATTTGAAGAGGAATTACAAAATTTTGCAAACTGGTTTTCCTTTTACAGAAAACGAATGCACACAACAAAAGCAGCAATTGGCAGTGTGATCGACTCCCTTGAAGGCGTTAAAGCTGGTATTTTGACAATTAACGATAACAAGAGTGTCCATTCACCAGTATTACCCATAAAATGTAAAAATGATGAAGGCACTCTGGATGATCAATCAGAGACCCTGCTTAATATTCTATATCAGGCATTTGCAACCAGTGGCACCCCCCTTCGAAAAGGACTGGAACAAGCCGGGCAATACTTTACAGAAAACAGCAGCAGCACATTTGGAGATTGGCCCTTTGCCAGCGAAGATGAGGGGGGAGAATGTCAACAGGTATTTTCAGTGGTTCTCACTGATGGCTGGTGGAATGGCAATGATCCATCTGTAAACAATGCAGATGGTGATAATAGCTCAGATTTTGATACGGTCTGTTTTCAAGATAGTTATGACAATACCTTGGCAGATGTTGCCATGTACTATTATGAAAATGATTTAAGTGATAGCCTGGCCAATAAAGTCCCGCCAAGATCGGAAGATATCAATACACAACAGCATATGGTGACATTCAGTGTTTCCTTTGGTCTCAATGGGTCTCTCAAGCCTTTTGATGATTACCCGAGCTGCCCCCTTGTAAACGAAAAAAGTGATTGCTCGGGACATTGTCCAGAATGGCCGGAACCTATCAGCAATGACAAAACAACCATTGACGATCTCTGGCATGCAGCAGTCAATGGCAGAGGAGAATACTTTTCTGCCAGCAACCCACAAGATTTAATCCTTGCCATGGAAGCCATTGGTAGACAAATTTCTGTTATTGGAAGTGCGGCGTCTGTGGCTGTTAATGGGCAAAAATTGGAACATGATTCTTTAGTGTTTCAAGGAAGTTATAATTCCAGCGACTGGTCTGGAGATTTAAGAGCATTTGGGACTGGCGGATCAGATGAATTTGATTTTGATAAACCGGTCTGGTCGGCCCGAGATGAATTGGATGATAAAAACTGGGAAGATCGTGTTATTATTACATCAAATGGAGGGCGGAATGGCATTCTTTTCAATGAGCTTGATGATGAAGATCTATTGGAACGTATTCATAAAGATGAAGATATGGCCAAAAAAATTATGCGATATGTCAGTGGTGATGATACTGATGAGCAAAAAAATGGCGGCTCTGCCAGAACACGTTATCATAAATTAGGGGATATTGTTCATTCTCATCCTCTGTTTTTTAAAGAATTTGTGTTTATTGGCGCAAACGATGGCATGGGGCATGTGTTTGTATCTGAAACAGGCGAAGAAGCGGGTGCATATGTACCCAACCTTGTCTTTGAAAATCTTGCCGAGCTTTATAGTCCTGAATATACACATAAATTCTATTGTGATGCCACGCCCACCATCAAGGAAACAGATGATGGCTCCTACCTGGTCGGTGGTCTTGGCAGAGGAGGGCGCGGCTATTATTGCTTAAACGTTTCTGAATCTGAATTTGCCAGCATGCCCAAATGGGAATTTCCACCCTACACCAGTGATGACGAGGATGATGATGTTAAAATGGGATATAGCTATAGCACACCCTTTATTGTCAAATCCAATTACGCGGATAAATGGGTGGTCATTTTTGGCAATGGCTATGGCAGTAAAAGAGGAAAAGCGGCTTTGTATATTCGAGACTTGAAAACAGGTGATAAAATTGCAACTCTTGATACCCATTCTGGCAGTTACGATATTTGTAATGGCATGTCTTCACCTGCATTAATTGATGTTGACTTTGATGGTGCTGTCGATTATGCATTTGCCGGGGACATGATTGGCAATCTGTGGAAATTTGATCTGACTTCAGACAATCCTGATGAATGGAAAACAGCTTATGGCACACCCGATGAACCCCAACCTTTGTTTCAAGCAAAAAATGCTGAGGGTGATGAAGGCACTCCCCAGCCCATTACGACCAAGCCGGATGTCATGACCCATTGCGTTAATGGAAAGGCGGGTTATATTGTGGTATTTGGCACCGGTCGTTATATCACTGAAGGGGATACAAAAAGCATGAATCAACAGACCCTCTATGGTATATGGGACTGGCAAAATAATGACGACCGCAATAATACGTTTTTCTATGGTTCTTTTACAAAAGAACGTGAACTGTCCAATGCTAAAAATCTTCCAGAGGATTATAAAAAAATAAAGTTGTTACAGCAGGAAGTGGATTCTGGGTATTCATCTGATGGATATAAGGTGATCACAGATAAAACCATATCCTGGTACCCCACTGAAATTGAAGATGAAGACGAATATTCACATGTTGGCTGGTACTTCGACTTGCCAACCCAGCATGAAAGAATTATTGACAATCCAATGATTCGAGAAGGCAAAGTCATTGTAATCAGTCTGATTCCTGCAACAAGTAAATGCGGTATCAAAAGTCATTCCAGCATGTATATTTTGGATGCCTGTAATGGCGGGCGTTTATCTGAACCTGTTATTACAGTTGATGATGAAATTGTTGAAATCGAAGCAGATGCCCCCGGAGGAACGAAACTGCCGCCATCAGCTATTGACCTGGACACTGTGATAAAACCACCAGCATTTATTCATACAGATAATGGTACAGATCGAATGATTTTCGGTGATTTGGGTTCTGATGCTGCTATACCCCAGATTGAAATTGATTCAGAACAAGGCCGATTTTACTGGAAATTTTAATTAATCAAGGAGATTTATCATGAAAATAATAATGTATACCACAATATGCCTGCTTGTTATGAGTATCAATGGCTTATGCGATACGATTCAAATTGAATCCATAGATCCCATGCCAGGCTTTGAAAGTGTTGGCGGACCAGCATTTGGCGAGCCTGTAGAATCATTCAGCGGAAAAGGGCTGGTACAATATATTTCTGAATCAAAAATAATGATCAATTCAAAAATGTATTTTATTGATAGTTCTTGCCTGCCCTTGATTGTATCTAATCGAATCAGCCGTGCCTGTATTGTGGCTTATGAATTAAACAAACAGGCACGTATCAAACAACTGGACGTGATTGCTCGATTGGCGGTCATTGGTACGATTAATCGGATCAACTCCAATGAACTGGTTATTAATGATCACTTTTACAAATTTGGTATCTATGCCACCTATCATAATGTATTCGGAAATCAGATCAGTCAGTACGATATCAACAAAGGCGATTTTGTCGGGCTGATATTTAATAAGGACAGCGATATTCGTTCATTGTGGCATTTGAATGGATTTTATATGTATTAAATGCGCTGCCAGACACCTGGAATTGTTGTTCCACAATAACTGCATTGCTCATTCTTGATATGATAGGCACCAATATGATAACCCATCCGCTCGACAATTTTTTTATGACAATGATGACAATAGGTATGATTGCCTTCATGATTCACAACATTCCCCACATAAACATATCGTATACCCAGGCTCATGGCAATTTCTCTGAATTGTGTTAATGTAGAAATGGGGGTTGGGGGTAATCGGGTCAGTTTATATTTTGGAAAAAATCGTGTCACATGAAGGGGATAATTGGGACCCAAATGATCCAGGATCCACTTGCACATGGATTTAAACATTTCTGGGTGATCAACATATTCCGGCACAACCAGGTGGGTCATTTCAAAATGAACCTTTTTTTTATGCAGGGTTTTGAATGTATTTAAAACTGGTTGCAGTTGTCCCCCATTAAGTTTCCGATAGATGGCATCATCAAATGATTTTAGATTGACATTGGCACCATCAATATATTGACACAATTCTTCCAAAGGTTCTGTATTAATATAACCATTTGAAATCCATAAATTATATATGGCTTTTTCTCGGGCACGTCTGGCCGTGTCGATCATATATTCATAATATGTAGTGGCTTCAGAGTATGTGTATGCAATGGATTTGCAATGATATTTTATACATGCGGCAACAACAGCATCTGGAAAAAGCTCATGATGGCGGACATCATGAGGACGAACCTGAGAAATTTCCCAGTTTTGGCAGTTCAAACATCGTAAATTGCACCCTGTAGCAGCAATAGAAAATGCCTGGGTTTTGGGTAAGAAATGATACAATGGCTTTTTCTCGATAGGATCCACATTGACTGAACATGGATTGCCATAAGCCAGGGAATACAATGTACCATCAATATTCACTTTTGATCGACACACGCTTCGATCTCCTGGCGAAAGGACACATCGATTGGGACACACCCCACACATCACCTTTTTATTTTTCAGTTGATGAAAAATCTGCGCTTTTGTTGACCATTTCCAGGGTTTTTCTGGGGCATCATTTTTAAAAATATGGCCGCGTATGTCTGTCGTACCTTTATCCTTAAGACCATTCAGACCGGGCCATGATAATACAGGGGATGCACCAATCAAGCTGGCTGCACCACTGAGTAAAAAGGTTCTTCTACTTATCGACGTTTTTTCTGACGTCTTTCTTTTTTCCATTGGATTTCCTTTTTGGATCGCTGTTTTCGCGATTCTTTATTGCCGGTGGTATCCTCAAATTGTGGAAAAAAGGCACCATAATTTTCATGGGGTTTTATTGCAGGCGTTTTGTTACTTTCTTTTTCAGGTTTGTGTTTCTTGGCTTTCTTTTTGTCATCAGGTAATGGCGGCCCGGAAAAGCAATCAGTCGGAATATAGGATGTTAAAAACAAGGATTCACCATATTGTTCAAGACTGTTTCCATTTTCAATCAGTTGATGGGTATTTACAGTCAATTTAATGGGCTTTGGATCCAAACGTTTGCCAATTCTCAACGCCAGTTGATCATCACCAGCCATTACAACAACATCTTTGCCGCCCAAAGGCATAACCCCCTTTTTATGAACATGAGGATAAGCACGTTGCCGAACATATGTGAATAAAAGTTTGGGGAGTTTGTCTGTAGGCCCGGGCACTGGCAATAATGAACGATCCTTGATACGAATCATATCATTTTGCATTTCTAAGCCATGCTTTTGGGTGAGTACGAATATTTCCCGAATATTGCCCTGTCGAATATGTTTCCAACCCGATTCTTCAGAAAGCACTTGCAGAATATGTTTGATTTTGCACCACCCATCCTTATCCAGATATAAACCAAATTCATCCGGGGCACGACCAAGCATGTACTGTAAGAATCGGCTGAGTTGTTCACATTGTTTTTCTGGTTTCATAGATATTTCCTCATAGCATTCCTTATCTTTCTTGAAAAATTTGACCATTGAGTATAAATATAAATCAATCTGAAATATTTTTCAACTCTATTGCTGTTTTGAAGGTAAGGACTTTTGGGACAGGCCATTAAGTAAGCGATCATAAATTTTCGGGTAGATCGTTGTAATCGAAATCCAACCAATGTCCGAAACCAATGTAGGGGCGAACCTTGTGTTCGCCCTCCGAACAACAATCGTTTGCGAACCTATGCCCGAGGCATACGTTTCTAATTCATTCTCGAACATAGGTTTGATTCTGGTTTTTGTCCGGAGGGCGAACATAAGGTTCGCCCCTACATTGGTTTTGCTCATAGGTTTGATATTGGTTTTTGTTCGAGGCGAACATAAGGTTCGACCAACCAGACGAATAACAAAATATATACTACGATCTACCCGAAAATTTGATGCTCGTTCCCAGGCTCTGCCTGGGAACGTGTTTTTGGCGGCTCTGCCGCCTGTTCAGTTCGTAGGTGGCAGAGCCACCTCGGAAAACGTTCCCAGGCAGAGCCTGGGAACGAGTTTGCCTTAACCTGACGGCTATGGGCTAAAGCCCAACGCTGAATTGAGAAAGGACGCTAAAGCGCCCTCATACAACATAGTACAGCAAGGCAGAAATAATGCCCCGGTTTTAGCTATAAAAATCCATCAATGCAAAATTGCAGCAAAGCCTCGACCGCCTGGGGTTGAAACCCCAGGCTATTATCTGACGTCCCTATCGGGACTTATAGTGTCTTGTTATAAGATGCTCATTCGTTCGATTACAACAGATCTTTTAAATATAACACTTTAAGTCCCTT
>Ga0272440_1003367_pt1 | contig 11977 bp, 5 predicted proteins | sample SSMMMBAug17_FD_192440 | JGI IMG/M metagenome (GOLD analysis project Ga0272440, IMG submission 192440) | Marine sediment archaeal communities from Little Sippewissett salt marsh, Falmouth, MA, United States - SSM-MMB-Aug17 | ecosystem: Environmental > Aquatic > Marine > Wetlands > Sediment ... | reverse complement strand
TTAAATTTATATGCAAGCCTGATATACATTCGTATTTTGGATAAGCACTCATCAGCCCGCATAATTCTCTCAAGACGTGCCGATCCTTTTCTATAATTTGCTTCTTCAAGCCTTTCTCTTAAGTCAAAAACAGCATCCAACAGTCGTTTGGTAAATATATGCCGCTGTGTTTTTGGAAAATGATTGGTAACTGGCAGTATCCACTGCATAAAATCAAATGTTCGCACAAAAATTGGCATTTCTTTTTGCATAACCATTTTAGCCTCACCCGCGAAATCGCGCTTCGCGCGATTTAGAGTTCAGAGAAATTCAGAGTAACAGAGTACAGAGGGGTCAGAGGGCAGAGGTAAAAAATGGGGAAGACACAACACGAAATCCGAGGTAGTCGAGCACGTAGCGCGGGAAGTAACTGAGGCGCGAAGCGCAGAGCGCACTATTTATAACACCATAATAAGATTCACCTCTAACACGAATCCATGATGAATATTCGATCTTATCTAAATCTTCCCGCCCATCATCTGATTGATAAGGATAATCCTTATCAATACTGCGTGTCCATTCCCAAACATTACCACTTAATTCTTCACATCCATAAGGCGATGCCCCCCCTGAAAAACACCCCACTGTGCTGGTTGCACTGATTTCACTTTCTTTCGTATTTGCAAATTTTTCATTATGTGAATTCCCCCAGGGATAATTTCGTTTGGGTATCGGGTTATTTACCACGTTTATTTTGCTTTTTGCAATGGATTTATAAGATTTTATTAAATGCCTGGCCGGTTCACAAATGGTTTGCCTGGGAATTTGTTCCCCACCCCTTGCTGATTTTTCCCATTGTGCTTCAGAGGGTAAGGTAATGATCCACTTTTTGGGAAGCAGTTTTTCTTTTTGCCATTTCTCAGTCAGCCATCGGGTAAAAGCCATGGCTTCATACCAGGTGATGCCCACAACTGGATGATTGGGTAAATCAAATGGGTTAACATATTGTCTCGGTATACTTCTTTTATGACCCCAGTCTTCAATTCTTCCCTTTTCCCATCGACCATGGCGAATGGCTTCAGCCCAATACTTTTTATTATTATATCCACCAGCCGTAATAAAAGCATGAAACTGGGCATTGGTGACAGGATATTTTCCCATCCAAAAGAATTTGCAAGCATTTAGATGCATTGCATCACCTTTACCCATCCAGAACTTGCCCCCTGGCACCAGACAAAACATCATATGATCAATATCCATGATTTCTGGCCTGGGATCGCCCAATTTGGCCAGATTATTACCTGCCATGGCACGTTCAGAAGGCGGCAGGTCTTTTGCTTTGAGAATACAAAGGAGCCATTGAATGATCTGGTTCACCTTTTCCTGCTTTTTGGCACTGATTTGTTTCAAATCCACAGTTTCAACCAGTGCCTGGGCCGCAATATGGGCAGACCACAATTGATTCAGGTTTAAGGACTGCTGGTCAGGCGGGCTGTCACACAGTTCATCAATGAGCGACCAGATCAAGGCGGTGCTGCCGCGAATGGCTTTTGCCCCTGCCAGAAGTGTGACTTCTCGCCAGCGATTAGGTTCTTCCTGAAACAATTGTACAATATACTCAGGGAAATCATCACCAGTCAGATAGCAGGCGGCAAGGTATTCCTGAAAAGTTCGATGGGGAAAGCTGTAGATTTCATTGCCCCTTTGGACAATCAGGCCGGCTCTTTCGCTGAGATATTGAATTAATCTGCCAGGGCGGACATCCGGGTTGTTGCTTAATGCCATCAGACCATTGACCAGTATTTTTTCAGGAATATCTGCGGTGCCAGTCAATTCATTCTGCGCGCGATGGGCATCAAAGGCCATTTGATTTAAGAGATTGCGTACTTTATCCCGATCCACCTTCAGCCATTCTGCCAGTGATGGCTGTAATACCTGGACTTTGCCCTTATCATCCCTGACAATTTTTGGACTTTCCCACCAGTCCAGTAGTAATTCAACTGCATCCGCATATAATTCTTCGCGTTTTTCTGGAAGGCTTCCCCCGCGCCAGGCGTGAATACTGGCCATCAATGTTAATAAGAGCGGACGTTCTGCCAAAACAAACAATCTTGGATTATTGAGAATGGCACGTTTTAATAATTCTGCTCTGCCCTGGGCATCATCGGGTTTGATACCGCGTAATTCAGCAATATGGGCATACCATCGGTCAATAAACTGCTGAATCTGACCTTTTGAAAAATTGGCCAAAATGGCATCCTGAAAATCAGACAACCGCCATTGCTGCTTTTGATAGGCATATATGCGGCTGGTTACCAGGATTCGGCAATTGGGGAAGGTATCGCAAAAGCTTTCAATAATATGTTTGATATGATCCCGCTTTTTGCCGGCCTCAGGGACTTCATCAAGGCCATCCAGGAGTACCAGACAGCCCCTGTTTTTCAATTCTTTTTTCAGGCAGGGGATGTATTCTTTTAAGCCATTATGTTTCAGGGTGTATGCAATATACTGCCATAAAATTTCATAATTGGGCAACTGGCCAGAATCTGAAAAATTGTTCAATTGCCTGGCCGCAAAATCCCTCAGCACCACATGAACTGGCAGCAAGGCATCATGATCCCAATATTGCTGATTTTTTTGATCCATTTTGCCTTTATCATCTGGCATGGGCGCAGTGAGCATGTTAATATTGGCATATGGATGACAGCAATACTCGCCAGCCAGACACCATGCCACATAATTGACAAATGTGGTTTTACCGCTGCCAGGATCGCCTAACAAAACCAGTTTTTTACAACTGTTCAGAAGTTCCAACGCTGGACGAAGTTTATCCTGACCCGATTTCATGGCCCTGATATCATGCTCTTTTTGGGGGGTTCGGGTTAATAAAGCGGTATAGACAGCCCCAATATTCAATCGGATTTCAGCATCACTGGCCGCTTTCTTGTCAATGCCAGCCAGTGACATATGGCCGGATTCCCTGAGCATATGATTTAAATAAGCGATTTCCTGAGTGTTTGTTTCTTTTTCTGTTTCAGTGATCAATGTCTGTTTTTTCTCAGGCGCATGGATCACACTGTTTTGATAAACATTACCCATGACAATGGTTTTGGCGTCCTGTTTTAAGTGGACTTTATCGCCCTGAACCATATCTCCCTGAACAATGATATTCGTATATTTATCGTAATTGCCCATTTCCTTGAGCTGTTTTTGAAAGGCATCAAGAAACCACTGTTTATCATCTGAACTTAAATGTTTTTGCAGATTGGGGATGGCATCCAGTTTTAACAGAATTTCGTCAATTTCATCTCTGAGTTGGGAATTGTGCGTGGCAGTTGTTTCAATCCACTGAATGATGTCTGTTTCAGAAATTTGTTTGCTGCTGTCTTTCCATTTTTCGATTTCAGTGGCAATGAGGTTTGTGCCAAGATTGGAAATCAGCGTGATCAAAGGAATTGAGATTGAAGAAATACCTGATTGCATTGCAGTTTCTACAAGGGGCATTAGCGCTAAACTGGCAACTGATGCATAAACAGGCGTGCCTGCTTTTGTGACAAGTTCTTTAAATTTTTTGTACTTGTTCTGGGCGTTTGCTTTCCAGGTTTCTTTGTTGAAATTCATTTGTTTTTCCTTTGGACAGGTTGGTGTCAAATATTAATGAATGGGAGAAGCGATTATTCGAAACCCCAAATCCTTATTATTACCCTGTGGGTAGGCTTTTTCGCGTAAAGTGCAGCATAAGGTGTTGGTATCATGATAAGTGCCGCCTCTTAAAATAATCCATTGAGGTGACATCATTTGATCCAAATCCTCCCTGCCATCATTTGATTGATAAGGATATGCTTGATCCAAACTATGTGTCCATTCACTGATATTTCCACATAATTCTTCACATCCATAGGGAGAAGCGCCCAATGGAAAACATCCGACAGCACTGGTTGTATGAATACCAGTTTGTTTGCAATTTGTCAGATTTTCATTTTGCGTATTTCCCCAGGGATATTTACGTTTTGGCAATGAATTGGGTTCCATTTCAATGTTGATTGTGTCATGGATTATATTGTCAACAGAAGCACAGACAGATTGTTTAAGAATATCTTCTCCGCCTCTTGCAGATTTTTCCCATTGTAATTCTGATGGTAATGTAATGTGCCAGTTATCAGGAAGGCGTTTTTCATTGTGCCATTTTTCAGTTAACCAATGGGTAAAAGCTTTGGCTTCGTACCAGGTGATGCCCACAACTGGGTGATTGGGTAAATCAAATGGGGTTCCATATGTAACTGGCACTTTTCTAATTAATTTCTTCCAGTCATCCTGAATTGCGCCATCATTCCATTTACCATGTTTTATGGCATTGGTCCAGTATGGTTCATGATCATATCCACCTGCCTGAATAAATTGTTGATATTGAAAATTCGTTACCGGATATTTTCCGATCCAAAATGTTTGACAAGCGTTTCGATGCAGCGTATTTTTTTGACCCATCAAAAAAGGGCCTGCTGGAACCATACAAAAAACCATTTGATCAATGAATAGGACTTCATTTCTGGGATCTCCCATTTTAGCAAGGTTCTTACCGGCAATAGCGCGTTCAGCAGGCGGAATTTCTTTTGCATTGATAACCTGAAGCAACCATTGGATTATTTGAAGTACTTTTTTCTTTTTTTTGGGACTAACAGTCGATAAATCCAATGTTTCCACCAGAATTTGCGCTGCAATGTGTGCAGACCATAATTGAATAATATTTACCTCTTTATCAACAGGTGCGCTTTCGCAGAGTTCATTGACAAGAGACCATATTAATGCAGTGCTGCCACGAATGGCTTTTGCGCCTGCAAGAAGTATGACCTCTCGCCATCGATTTGGATCTTTCTGGAATAATGCAACAATGTATTCAGGAAAATCATTATCAGTCAAATAGCATGACGCAAGATATTCCTGAAACGTCCTGTGTGGAAAAATGAAATGACCACCGCCTGTTGAAATAATCAAGCCTGCTCTTTCGCTCAAGTATTCTATGAGTCTAATGGGACGAATATCAGGATTATGACACAAAGCCATCAATCCATTGATTAGTTTATGTTCGGGAATATCTGCGGTACCTGTATTTTCATCCTGATTTTTATGCGCCTCAAACGCGATTTGATTGAGCAGATTTCTAACTTTTTTACGATCAACATTGAGCCATTCGACAAGTGATGGTTGTTGAATTTGAGAATTACCATTCTGATCTTTGATAATTTTTGGCTGTTCCCACAAATCAAGGAGTAAGTTAACAGAATCTGCATACAGCGTTTCTCGTTTTTCAGGCAGGCTTCCGCCTCGCCATGTATGAATACTGGCCATCAAGGTGAGTAGTAAAGGACGTTCGGCTAAATCATATAATCTATTGTTATGAAGGATTGCACGTTTTAACAACGCTGCCCTGAGATGAACATGCTCGGGTTCAACCTGTCTCAAGTCTGAAATATGCGTATACCATTGATCAATAAACAGTAAAATCTGTCCTTTGGAAAAATGTGAAAGGGTGCATTCCTGAAAACCAGATAACCGCCATTTTTGGTTTTGATATGCATAAATACGACTCGTCACCAAAATTCTACAGTGTGAATAGGTATCACAAAAGTTTTCAATAATTTCTTTGATTTCAGAACGTGTATTATAAGCCTCGGGTACTTCATCCATACCATCCAGTAATAACAGACATCCCTTCTTCTGAATTTCATTTTTCAGATGCGGAAAATACGCTTTCAGCCCCATTTTTTCGAGGCTAAATTCGATATACTGCCAAATCCTGTTATAATTAAGAATTTTGTTTTTTTCCTGACCATTTAATTGTCTGGCAGCAAAGTCTCTTAGAATGATATGAACAGGCAAAAGATTGTCGTGATCCCAATCTTGCCTTTTATTATTATCAACATTGCCATCATCATCTGGCATGGGTGTTGTGAGCGTATTTATATTCGCAACTTTATCACAACAGTATTCACCAGCAAGGCACCAGGCAACAAAATTGACAAAAGAGGTTTTACCACTCCCTGGATCACCCAGCAAGACCAATCTATTATGATTATTCAACATTTCCAGGGCGGAGTAATATTGTTTTGTTGCGGATGCGATATTCCTATAATCATCATTTATTCGTGTTCTGGTTAGCAAGGCAGTATAAACAGCACCAGTGTTTAATTTGATTTCGTATTCTGTTGAAGCAAACCTATCAATGCCAGTAAGCGATTGCTGATCAAATTTGCGAAGAATATTGAGTAAATATAACTTTTCCAGGTTTTCGGTTTCTTGCGTGTTATACTCTTTTTTTGTTTCTCTATCACCGGTTTTGCGGTCGTCTGTGTCTTCTTGAAATAGATACTGCGTAATCTTCCAATATAACTTTTGATAACTCTTTACAAGAACCCCCATATTGTCATCATTATCATGATAATCAACCAACAGACGTTCTTCCAAAGACAGGATCGGCACATAATGTAGTTTAATATCAAAGTCTTGATCGAGAATTTTTTTCCCTTCTTTCAGTCGCCCGATGGTCTTATCCATTTCTTGATCATAGGGAATGTGTGATGCAACAGTAATTATTTTGATTGGTTTAAAAAAATCATCATTTTTTCGATGTTCTGAATGCTTTTTAATGGAATCAATGATTACTTTCGTACCGGTTAAATTCTGAGTGTTCATTCCTGTCAAAACAACAAGTATGTCTGGCAGTAATATGGTGCAAATGCCGCCAATATCTGTCAAACCGGTTCGAGAGTCAATACATACCAGATCCGGTTGATCAAACTGATTTATAATGGTGTCTCTGAACTTTAAGAAGAAGTTTCTACCATTCATTTTTTTATTTTCATAGAATTCTGCCCAATTGAATGATTGAAGTTTTTTTCGATAGTTTTTATCCTCTTTTCCAGCAGGAATAATCGTAATGCAGCCATTATCTTTAAATCGTTCATGTTTAATCGTATGACAGGAAAAGTATTTTGGAATTGCAGGAACAATCTGATGTCTTTGATAATACAGAATTAATTCAAACAAACCGCCATTTTTTCTGGCCTGATTGCAGTCATCATAGAACTGCCGCATAGTTTCCTGAAAAGGGAGTATAGAGGAGATCCCCGGGGCTTCAAGATCAAAGTCGATGATCACCACTTTTTTTCCATCAAGGGCAGCAGCCCAGGCAACATTGGCCAAAGCCAGTGTGCGGCCAACACCACCTTTATATGAATAAAATGTAACAAACTGGCAAGATGTCGCCATTGATTTTTTCCTTCCTAAAATGCAGCCATATGCGGTAAGGCTAAATACTTTTCTGTTGGTATTTGATTTTCAAATAAATTGGATTTAGCAAGTGTTTTGAGGGTTTCTTTAAACCAATCCACACAATCACTGTAAATTGACAGGCCGAGCTTCATTTTTGCAATGGCTTTGATAATAATTTCGTTGTTCCTTTGCGTCAGCTTTAATCCAGAAATATCATAAAAAAGGTCCTTATTTATTGAAAAAAAAGCCAGTGTTTCATCAGTTTGCCTACCTTCTCTGGTGACTTCTATGGTTTTACTGAAACTGGATATTGATTGCGTTATTCTACCCAGCAAATTTTTTTCCCAGGCACCTTTGATATGAATTTCAATTTTTTTCCATTGAACGTTTTCAGTCAGGGAAGTAAAAAAATCATCCATTTGTGTAATGCGATCAGTCAATTGTTGGACAGATTGGCTTTTTGCAGGAATACATATTTCAAAATAATCGCGATCAATAATATAGGGAAAATGATCAGTTCGATCCATAATCGGCTTGATTCGTTTGATTTGCTTTATTTCGTCCAGACTGACCTTTTGAACTTCTTGAAAAGAAACATTTCTATAATAATGCTCACCTGTCAGGTTTAAGCCAATTGTATCATACATGAAATTCAGTGGAAAATTGCGAAGTCTATTACATAATTTTTGAAAAAATGATGTGTCGTTCTTTAATTCGTAATAGTAATAGATCTTTAAATAAACTGATGATTGGTGAAGATCTAATTTCACAACACAATCTCCTTTAACTTCTTGTTGTCAATTTCGACAGGTAACACATGATCGTATTCGTCTTTCCAGCGATGGAAACTGCTTTGAATTGTATTGAATATGGCATTGTCTGACACAAGCATATTGAGATATTCAACAAAACCGATATTTTTTGATATGGTTATGTGTAAAATCACATAATTTGTTATTGGATAATAAATAACCAAATTTTTAGCAATAAAAGTCGTGATATATTCAGAAAATGTAAAAAGTGCTGTTTCTGGATTGTCTGAATCAAGTGTTACGAGATAAACTGTTCTATAATCATCAGAAATCAGATCGTCAATATCGTCTCTGTTAATATGATTTTGGGTTAATTCATTAAACCAGGAAAATTTGTCCATGATATTCACCTGTGAAAGCAAGATATCGCCACAGGTAAACATTTGATTGTTATCTCGTACAAGAATTCTGATATTTTGTTTATTGGTAATCGGATCACTGACTTTTTGATAATATCCATCTTGAAATTTCTCATATAGGGCAAATTCTAGCTTTTCTTTAGATGACATTGTGTTATTGTGAAGGGGATGATGAAAAAACGCTTTTGTATCGAGCTTAACGTCCTTGCAGTTTATGACAGAGCAAATATTGTTTGGATAATGATATATATTTTTACAACGATCGCATTGTGTGCATAAAGAAAATGAATTTCTAAGATTATTTTTCAAATCCTGCCCACGATACCTAAGAGAATCAGCAGTGGACAAAAATTTTGCAGATAAATCAAGTGCCCATTTGGGCTTGTTATTAACATCAAAAAAAGAATTAAATTGTGAGATGGCATCATTAGATAATAAGGTATTCATTTTTTGAATAACAGTATTCCAGTCTCTATTATGTTTAATACACAAAATAGCAATTTTTATGCGATCAATGATATCAACTGCGTTGAAATTAAAACGAGAATCATTATTTTTTAAGACAATTTCAGCACTTTTGGTGCCATGATCATCTCGATCCGCAATCATGCCAATATCGTGAACCCAGGCAGATGCCAGAGTGACTTCATACCAGTCATCTTTCCAATCAGAAAAATATTTTTCAGGAATAAAAGTTTCAAAAATCTTTACAAGTTTTTCGATATCGGTCGCTGCTTTATTGAGATGATATTGATAGTCATATGAATGATCTGTTGCAATATGATCTGCCCAATCAATGTACTCAGGAAAAAAATTGCCCTTTTTGGGTATGCATATCTCTTTTGAATATTTTATTGCGTTTTCTTTACAAATTTTAATAATTGACACGGAATTTATCCTGTATTGATATTTATTCGTTACCAATCATGAAGCATTCTCATTTACAGTTTTTTATCTGACAACATTCAGGTTGTCAAGTGCATATTCACTGGCATTTATCTTGTTTCAATGTCAGCTTTATATTGCCACAGTTCCTTTTTGCTATTGGAAAATATCATACAGTCATCAACATAAAATCATAGACGTCCCCTTAATTACTTATCATCCCTGACAATTTTTGGACTTTCCCACCAGTCCAGTAGTAATTCAACTGCATCCGCATATAATTCTTCGCGTTTTTCTGGAAGGCTTCCCCCGCGCCAGGCGTGAATACTGGCCATCAATGTTAATAAGAGCGGACGTTCTGCCAAAACAAACAATCTTGGATTATTGAGAATGGCACGTTTTAATAATTCTGCTCTGCCCTGGGCATCATCGGGTTTGATACCGCGTAATTCAGCAATATGGGCATACCATCGGTCAATAAACTGCTGAATCTGACCTTTTGAAAAATTGGCCAAAATGGCATCCTGAAAATCAGACAACCGCCATTGCTGCTTTTGATAGGCATATATGCGGCTGGTTACCAGGATTCGGCAATTGGGGAAGGTATCGCAAAAGCTTTCAATAATATGTTTGATATGATCCCGCTTTTTGCCGGCCTCAGGGACTTCATCAAGGCCATCCAGGAGTACCAGACAGCCCCTGTTTTTCAATTCTTTTTTCAGGCAGGGGATGTATTCTTTTAAGCCATTATGTTTCAGGGTGTATGCAATATACTGCCATAAAATTTCATAATTGGGCAACTGGCCAGAATCTGAAAAATTGTTCAATTGCCTGGCCGCAAAATCCCTCAGCACCACATGAACTGGCAGCAAGGCATCATGATCCCAATATTGCTGATTTTTTTGATCCATTTTGCCTTTATCATCTGGCATGGGCGCAGTGAGCATGTTAATATTGGCATATGGATGACAGCAATACTCGCCAGCCAGACACCATGCCACATAATTGACAAATGTGGTTTTACCGCTGCCAGGATCGCCTAACAAAACCAGTTTTTTACAACTGTTCAGAAGTTCCAACGCTGGACGAAGTTTATCCTGACCCGATTTCATGGCCCTGATATCATGCTCTTTTTGGGGGGTTCGGGTTAATAAAGCGGTATAGACAGCCCCAATATTCAATCGGATTTCAGCATCACTGGCCGCTTTCTTGTCAATGCCAGCCAGTGACATATGGCCGGATTCCCTGAGCATATGATTTAAATAAGCGATTTCCTGAGTGTTTGTTTCTTTTTCTGTTTCAGTGATCAATGTCTGTTTTTTCTCAGGCGCATGGATCACACTGTTTTGATAAACATTACCCATGACAATGGTTTTGGCGTCCTGTTTTAAGTGGACTTTATCGCCCTGAACCATATCTCCCTGAACAATGATATTCGTATATTTATCGTAATTGCCCATTTCCTTGAGCTGTTTTTGAAAGGCATCAAGAAACCACTGTTTATCATCTGAACTTAAATGTTTTTGCAGATTGGGGATGGCATCCAGTTTTAACAGAATTTCGTCAATTTCATCTCTGAGTTGGGAATTGTGCGTGGCAGTTGTTTCAATCCACTGAATGATGTCTGTTTCAGAAATTTGTTTGCTGCTGTCTTTCCATTTTTCGATTTCAGTGGCAATGAGGTTTGTGCCAAGATTGGAAATCAGCGTGATCAAAGGAATTGAGATTGAAGAAATACCTGATTGCATTGCAGTTTCTACAAGGGGCATTAGCGCTAAACTGGCAACTGATGCATAAACAGGCGTGCCTGCTTTTGTGACAAGTTCTTTAAATTTTTTGTACTTGTTCTGGGCGTTTGCTTTCCAGGTTTCTTTGTTGAAATTCATTTGTTTTTCCTTTTATATACTGATTACTAAGGAATGCTCTGAAAAATAAGTTCCCCATTTGAAAAAATGTTCATCGGGGTTTTTGTTCTGTAGAGACGTAGCATGCTACGTCTCTACGTGCCAAACGATTAATATTACTCGATGTTCAAGTTTTTTACCTGATAGCTTCCACTGCTGCTGCGAAGGAACCATCGGGATATCACATAATTTCAATGGCTTAAAAAAATCCCTCGTAGGAATGATGTTTGACCTTTTAAATTATCCATTTTATGATCATAAACAAAATAACATTTTATGAAAAGAAAAACAAATGACTTTATCAGAAAATACTTGAAGATGCTGGGGACGGATAAGGGGACGTCTATGATTTTATGCTTTTCTTTGAAAGTTACAACCTCTTGCTAGACATCCCTCTTTTTACAATAAAAGCATAAAATCATAGACGTCCCCTTAATTACATACCTGATTCAAGGATTACAATCCATTGGGTTTCATAATAAAGCACTGGCATTGGCCAAAAAAACCTTGACACTTGCAGAAAAAAGCGCATCCGCAACAGAACGAATTCTTTTTTATCATACCTTTGGCGATATACTGCTTTCTGTCAACGAACTCCCCGATGCCATTCAATATTTAAAAATTGCTTTAAAAGAAGCCAAAGCATCGAAAAATCGTGAAGTTATGGCATCTGTGATGAATCATGTTGCCAATGCAGTGGGCGTATGTAAAGTTTAGGGGAAGTGAATTTCATACAAGGAATGCTCGATTTCGGTAACCCCAAGAACAG
>Ga0272440_1003366_pt1 | contig 11981 bp, 1 predicted proteins | sample SSMMMBAug17_FD_192440 | JGI IMG/M metagenome (GOLD analysis project Ga0272440, IMG submission 192440) | Marine sediment archaeal communities from Little Sippewissett salt marsh, Falmouth, MA, United States - SSM-MMB-Aug17 | ecosystem: Environmental > Aquatic > Marine > Wetlands > Sediment ... | reverse complement strand
TTTATTTCATTTAATGATTTTAGTGCATTTTTTAGCCCTGAAAGGGCGTAACATACCAGCCCAGGGCAACGCCCTGGGTAAAAATATTTCAATGGTTTAAGCCCTGAAAGGGCGTAACATATCATCCAGGGGCAACGCCCTGGGTAAAAATATTTCAATGGTTTAAGCCCTGAAAGGGCGTAACATATCATCCAGGGGCAACGCCCTGGGTAAAAATATTTCAATGGTTTAGCCCTGAAAGGCCGACATATAAAAGAACAATAATAAAAGTTAGCCCATTTATGCAGCGCCCTTACAGGGCTAAAAATTCTTTTTTATATTTACCCAGGGCGTTGCCCTGGGCTGGTATGTTACGCCCTTTCAGGGCTAAGAAAATAGTGCAACTTTTTTGTGTTGCACCCCTCCAATTCTTAATTAAGGTGATTTCCGAAAAAGAATTTACCAAAGTCTTAATTCCCCCCTTGAGGGGGGTTAGGGGGGGGGTTCGTATTAATGGTACAAACTCAAAAACACCCCCCTAACCCCCCTCAAGGGGGGAATTCGATCTTGGTAAATTCTTTTCCGGAAATCACCTAAAAAGTATTTGTCCCCCATCCATTGGATACGCCCAAAGGACACGAATTGTTTACCATGTTTCATTAAACTTAAATATTATATTATCACCAGCATGATAAAAATCAGGTGCCCATTTTTTAGGTGTTAATAGATTACTTCCTTTTGCACTAAACATAAGCCTGTACTCTTCATCTGAACTTAAACCTTCAAATTTAAAATTACCTTCTTGATCAATATCTTTAAGCATACATGGAGTTTTTTCCATATTTTTAAAAAGTATAACTTTTACAGTAATATTTTCAGGGGGTATATTTCCTTCAAAATCCTGAACAACGCCAGATAGTTGGTTATTAGTCAAAATAAAGTGTACTTGATCAAAAATTTTTTTATAGTTTTGAGATTGCAAAGGATAGTCTTTTGGGTGAATTGTTACTATATAATCTTTAGCAGGATAACCATTTTGTGAAGGGATTAAGCCAATTATTTTATAATTTCCATTAACATCGCTTAAATCTGTGTTTCTAATATTCAAAGATTCTGAATATGCTTCAACAAGAATATTTTGTAAAGGAATACCATTTGCGTTTCTGATAGAGCCTGATATATAGCCGCTGTCAGTTAAATAGAAATCTATTTTTGATTTTACAGATATATTGTTTTTTTGTGTTTCTGCGTAATTATCTGATATAATTTTTATGATATAATCTGAAGCTTCAGGCAAACTGTGAATTCTATAAAATCCATCTTGATTGGTTTTTACTTTTGTTTGAAAATTTTTGCTGCTTGAAAAAGCAATAACAAAAGCATTTGGAACAGGAATATTTAAATTATTGTAAACATAACCTGTTATTTCAAAGCCAGGGCTTAATGTTATATCCTTAATAATATCAGCATTAATAACAAAATTTTTAATATAAAGATTTAAAAGATTTAATTTATCAGGCGGGATAATTGATATCTCATAGTCATCTGCAAATGCAAGGCCTTTTAATATGTATTTTCCTGTATAATCAGTTGTGATATTGGTTTTAAAATTATTTATTGCAGATCGAATTTTAATTTTTGCTTTTTCTATTGGATTATTTTCGTTATCTTGTATAATTCCTTCAATTTTAAATCCTTGTAATAGTATAAAATTTATCTCAGTGCTATTGCTGGATATGTTGTTTTTTTCCTGTTTAATATAGGGCATAGATGCATCAGGTAATGCTATAAGCTTATAATCATTTGATTGCGGCAAACCTTCTATTATAAATGAACCATCATTGTCAGTATAACAATTATAACCTGTTTGTTTTATATAAGACCATGTGCTTATTTTAATTTTAGCTAAAGGCTGTCCTTCAGAATTAAGAACCCTTCCTTTAATACTTTCTCCTTGATTTATTACAATATCAAGATTGTGAACATTTCCTGTTAATGTGTTAATATTTGAAGCAAGATATATATTACTTACTATATTACCATGATTATAGAAAAGTGGTGGTTTTCCATTTTTTTTAATTTTAATTTTAAAATCATCACTTAATTCAAGTCCCTTTATAATATAGCTGCCATCAGCCAATGTGCTGGTAATTCCAAATGATTTTGTTTTATTAGATTGAGCAAAAACCTTTATATTTTCGATTGGCTTTCCATTTTCATAAACATTTCCTGATATTGTTGCCCCATTCATTAGTATAAAATCAATATTGTTTTGTGAATTGTTGCTTATATCAACAGTTAAAGCATTATGAATTTTTGAAGCATTTTTATAATAACTGGTTTTATAATTTTTTGAACTAATGGCTACAATATAATCATTAGCCTTAATTAATTTTGTTATTGTATAATATAGAGGATTAACTCCTGTGTAAATAACTGTAGTATATATATTTGAACCAGTTGAAGATGATGCATTAATTTGAATTTTTTCTCCTATTATCGCATCTAAAGGGAATTCAATTTTACCGCTTATGTTGCATGTATCTGTATTTAGCTCAAAATCAGCATCATTAAAATTATCTAACAATAAATCAATAAAATCAGCATTTTCAATTTTATTACTATTATTAAATACCTGATAAGGATAATCATTGGAATATAGTTCTAAAATATAATCTGAAGAGGGTTTAAGTTCATTAATTGTATAAGATATGTTAGAGCCAGTACCTGTAAGAAATAATTGTTTTTTTATATTTTTTAATCTTGAGCTTGCAAGAATTTTTATTTTTTTTCCTTTGCTAAGATTTAATATTTTGCCTGATATGGATTTTTTTTCTATTTTTTCGAGAATAATATCAAAATTATTCTTATCTTCATTAATATAAAGATTATTTGTTTGATTTTTAAAATTTTCAGATAAGACCTTAATAGTATATAATTGTGGTTTAAGACCTTTTATTTCGTAATTACATCCATTTATAATTTTTTTTATTGATAAGTTACTTTTATAAAACATATTATCTGACCATGCTTCAATTATTACCCCTGAAACTGGCTTGTTATCATAAGTTATTTTTCCTTTAATTGTATATCCTTTTTTTAGCACAAGATTTCGATTATAGTCAGATGGTGCAATGCCTGCTGCATCATTTATTGAATAGACTGTTGTGTAATTATTTTCTCCATCTTCTTTATAAAATGCAGGCATATAGTCATCATGCTTTATAAATATTATATAGTCATCAATATATTGGTTAAGACCTGTTATTTTATAAAATCCATTTGAATCTGTAAAAGTATTTTTTTCTGTGTTTGTGCTTTTTGACCAAACATTTACCAGTATTCCTTCTTGAGCAGGATTTATATTGCCATTATCATCAATATACACAATACCAGAGATAATACCTTGTTTACTTAAAATGAAATTAATATTATTGGCATTACCTGATGTTAAATTAACAGTTATTGCATCTTTTTTATCATATTTTTCATTATAGTATTGTACAGGATAGTCTTTTGAAAAGGCAGAAACAATATAATCATTTGCAGGTGGTAAATTATAAATTGTATATTCACCACTTATATTTGATTGAGCCATACCTTCTTTATTCAAAGGATTTGAAATGGAGCAGGCTTTTATATCAACAAAGGGTATTGGTAAATTATTTTCATCTAATATTATTCCTGATATATAATTTGAATGTAATAAAAAATTTATATTTGTGCTGCCTGTTGTAACAGGAGTTCCATACACTTTATGTGGATAATCTTGTGATTCAATTTCTACTATATATGTAACTGGTTTAAAATTACTATCAGATATTAATCCATAGATAGTATAATTTCCATTTTCATCTGTTAAAGCTGCATTACCAGTATTAAACACATTTGACCATGCTTTTACCCAGATATTGTTTACAGGCTTATTTTCAGCCATAACAGAGCCTTTTATATATCCATTTTGATTTATAAAAATATTAATATTTTTCAATCCAGAATTTTCAGGTTTTATTAATGTTGCATGTTCTTCTTCACACACACTGTCAGTTAAAATTGGAATATATTGAGTATATGATTTTTCTTCAGGTATTGCATAATAGAATTTATTTTTTAATTCAGATGACCATACATAAATTTTATAATAATCAGCTTCTAAATTAGTAAAAGTGTAGTATCCAAATTCATCAGCAATAGTTGAATCACCTTTTTCAGCATTATCTGAAAAAGTATAAACTTTAATATTTGGAATCCCTTGAGCTTTTTCATTCATAATACGTCCATGAAAGCTGTTTTCAGGTTTTTTATTTAAAATAAAATCGATATTTTCTAAATTACTGTCAATTGTTGATAGTAAAGTAGCTGAAAATCGGTTTTTTTTATTGTTGTAAAATTGTTGTATATAATTTGGATTTTTATAAGAAGGCCAGATACCAATAATTATTCCACTAATGGCTGGAAGGTTTGTAAGTGTATAATATCCATATTCATCTGCTATCGTTACTCCTTTAAATAAAGACTCAGATTCCCAAACTTGCAAGAGGCAATTAGAAAGGCCTTTTTTTGAATCAGCTCCAATAACTCTACCAGTTATAGTTCTTCCTTTAACAATTATACAATTTTTTGATAATTTAGTAATTTTATTTCCATTACTTAAAGCCATAGCAGAAACAGTATAATTGCCAGGGCTTGTATAAACATGTGAAGGATTTTGAATACTTTGCGTATAACCATCGCCAAAATCCCAGCTTATAATAGTATATCCATGTGATGTATCAGCAAATAAAACATTTAAAGGGGCATTACCTGTTTTTATGTTACTTGTAAAATCAATATAATCAGAGTTAATAGTTATAAAATCTGATTTTTTATCCTTTCCACCTGGCCCAGTAACATTTAAAGTAACAGTATAATCACCAGGTAATGTATAGGTATGCCATGGATCTGGCAGTGAGCTATTAAAGCCATCACCAAAATCCCAGTACCATGATGAAATTTGATTTTTTGATGTGTCTGTAAATTTAACAGTAATAGGGGCTAAACCATTATATATATTTGTCGTAAAATTGGCAACTGGAGCATCTACAGCTTCAAATATTACATTAATCGAATGATTTTTTAAAACTTTTTTAAATAAATATTTTGATATAATTCCAACTGAGCTGCCATCAACTATAACATCCTTTATTTTATATCCAGTATCAGGGCTAATTTTAAAAAATTTATCTTTGGATTCAATTATTTTAATATCCCCGCAAGGAGATATTCTGCCGCCTGATTCTGTATTTGCTGTTATAGTATATATTTCCGGGAGTTTAAAACTGGCTGATATGCTGTGATTATCTGATATTGACCAGAAAATATATGAATCTAAAGCCCCAAGAGAGTTATTATCAACAACAACATTATCAATAATATAACCTTTATCAGGAGATATTTTATATTTTACTGTTTTTTCACCATTTACAATAAGCGTTTCAGGTTGATTAAATTGTCCATTACCTTCTGTAATTGATGTTATTGTATATTTGTAACATTGATTTTTTTTTAAATTAAGAATGTTATATGTTGAATCAGAAATTTTAAATCCGCCTTTTGTTGCTTTAGCATTGCATAAAAATTTGGTTAAAAACAATTTATTGTCCAAACAATTATTATCAAGTATCTCAAGATTAACAAATGCAACTGGGCCTTTTGCAGTAACAAAGTCAAGATCACGTTCTTGATTAAGACAAATTAATAAAAGAGCTCTATTTTTAGTTATATTTGATAATGCTTGATATTTTTTCCCATCTAATATTCCATTTTTTATTCCAATTGACTTTACTTTTAATAAAGTATCATCAAATGCCAGCTTAATATCAATGCCTCCAATTGCTTGTTTTTCTTCCAAAACTATAGGTATTAAAACTTCATTTTTTTTTAAAACAACCTCTGCTGATGGAATATCTGATAAATCTGATGATCTTCCATAAAAAAGCATTTCATTGCTGTTTATTGAATTATTAGAATTTGAAGTATTGATTCCAGTAAGTGTTTGAAGAATAGATATTAGAGATTTAAGTGAAATATTACAGTTTAATTGTGAGCTGCGAATACCTGAAAGGCATTCAATAGTATAAATAGCGTCTTCTATGCCAATTTTTTTATTTCCAATATTACAAGGTACTTCAAAGCTTAATTCTCTTAAGATTTGACCATTTATTTCAAAGCCGCCTGAGTCATCTTGTTCGTTAGAAACAAATTCATCAATTGATATTAATGAATTTGCAGCAGGAGTTTCTTTTACTAAAAAGGAAACAAATGCGATTGCTCCTTTAAAGCTAATGGATTGATTTTCAAGAATTTCTTTTGTTTCGGGAGTAGCAATAATAGAAATAATTATTTCTTGACTTGTTATATTAGGAGATAAATCATAATTATAATCAATTGTTTGATTTTTTAATATACCGCCATCTAAAGCAATTTCTAAAACCTCAAAAATTGAATTATCATAATTAATTTTTATATCTAATGCTTTTATCTCGTTATATTCTTCATTTAAAACAATTGGAAATTTTAATATATCGCCTTTTTTGATATCTGAGAATCCCTGTGTAATACTTAAAAAAAATATTATTGATACAAAAAATAATTTTTTCATTAGCATTTCCTCCTTAAAATCTGATAAAAAATGCAGATGTGGGCTTAATCCACACCTGCATTTATCAAAATATATTATTTAACTTCTATTTCTTCTATTTCAACAATATCAGAAATTATTCCATCTACTAAAAAGCCGCCTGAAGCATTTTTTTCATTGCAGTCAAATTTAGTAATGCGTATAACCCCTGATTTATTAGATTTAAAGGATAGAAATGCGATATTGCCATTAGTTGTGCAGGTATTAGCCCATGAATAGATAAGCACTTTAATTTTTCCATTAATTCTTTTGTTAGTTGTAATTTTATAATCACAGTGACTAAGCTCGCTATTTTCAAGAGTTGCACCTAAAGGCACTATTCCATCTGTAAATTCAACAACTAAATCTACACCGCCAATATCAGTAATATTATCAAGAGATAGAGGTATCGTAATAGTAGCATCTTTTTCAGTTTCAAGCTTTGCAGGCATGATTTTTCTTGATTTTTTTAATCTTTTATTGATATCAGGTCTTGATTCTGTCCAGTTACCAGAAACATCACCTAAATAAATTCCAGTAAAATTGATATTAGATGCATTAGATGTTAAATTTATAGTTTTTTGTGAAGGATATACAATTTTATCATCCCAGTCATCAATATTAGATGGAGTTTCAGATACAAAAGACCATTTTTTACAGTCTTTGTTAAGACATTCTTCAAGCTCAGCAGCTTTAAATAGTACTTGAGCACTATCATAACTTTGTAACTTACCATTTAAGCTTACTTCACCAGCTATTATTTCACCCCAGGTTAAAGTTCGATTTTTAACTACATATTGTCTTATCATTGTAACATCGTAGGCTGATAATTCATATTCTACATCATCGTTTCTATATGCAGAAAGGACGTATTGTCCAGGTCTTATACCATAGAAAGTATATTCACCAGCTTCATTTGTTAACATTGTGTATGTTCCATCTCCTGAAACTGCAATTATAACGTTAGAAACAGGTCTATTTTCTGAGCGGTATATAACATTACCTGATAAAACAACACCTGAAATTTGGACACATCCTGAAGAAGCATAGGTCTTAATTCCATTAACTGAGGCATTAACGATTTCAATATTAGTTTGTTTTCCAATTTCAGCTTTATCATCAATATTGAAAATAAGATTTACCAAATTACCACCAGATGTAACAGGGCTTTCCAATGAATCAATAGAGAGGCTTATCTGGTTAGTATTTTTTGTAAGGCTGTAATCTTTATCTTCAAAAATAGTACCTGCCAGAGAAACAGGTTGAGTTGAAGGTGTTAGGACTGTATCATCAAAAATTGCCTGTAAGTAAATGGTTTTTAATTCTATATCAGAGCTAATATTTACAGGCAGGATTAAAATATCTCCAGGATAAGTTGTAATACAATTGCTATCTAAATTTATACTAACATTATTAATAGTTAACATAAAAGATTTGGTGGTTTTAGAGGTTTCATCACTGACATCAACTGTAACTTCTATTTTTCCATAAGCATCTTTAACAGGTGTAAAAATTAGCTCTCGTTTGCTTCCTGAGCCTTGAATAATAACTTCTTTTATTACATCATTATCAGAGACACTGGCATTTACGCTTAGTGCATCAAGTTCAGTATCTACATCAGAAATATTAATAATAACAGGATTAATAATATTTATATTTGCAATCTGATCAGATATATCTTCTATAACTGGCGTATCATCGATTGCTTTTATGTTGATATGAACAACTTTACTTACTGGAGCATAATCACCATCTGATACTTGAAATATACAACTATCATCACCAATATTATTGAGTCCTGGACTGTATGTGATTATTCCTGTTGTGCTGTTAAGATCAGCTGTACCTTTTTTAGGCTCGCTGATAATTGTATAAGTTAATGAGTCATTATCTAAATCACTTGTATAATTATTTAAATTATCAGTAAAATTATTATCCTCATCAATATTAATAGAAAAGTCCTTAATTTCAGGAGGGCTCTTAATTTTTAAAGTACCACTTTCATTAGTTACGCTGGTTTCATTTAAGACAGACTCTTGAAAAGTAATTTCTGTTGTATCTCCATAATCACCAATTACTTCAAGTTCAATATTACAAATATTACCTTCAACAGGAATTAATTGATTTAAATCATTAAGATCAGTTCTAGGTGCTATTGAAATATCAATTGAACCTGAAATAGCTGTGTTAAATTTTAAAGAATATATGTCTTTAAGATTTCCTGATAATGATACATTTTTTGGAGAAATAACATCATTATTATATGAAAATTCAGCGTCAATTGCCTTTATTATTTCCTTTTCTGGATTAAAAGCAGAGACAGTAATACTAATTGTTTTACCTTTAACTGCATTAATTTCTGCTGGAATTTTCATTTTTGCTATAAGTTCTTTTTTTATTTCATTAACAGTAACAATAAACTCATCAGTAATGGTTTTAGCATTTGAGACAGCAAGAATTTGTATTACAGCTTTTCCAAACTTCCCGCTTACATAGCTAAGTTTTAACTCATTATTAGATATTTCTGTTTTAACAAGGTCTTTATTTGAATTTGAATTAACAGATGTAACAATTTCATTATCTTCATTGTCAGGGTCAGTAAAGACATTACTAATATCAATAATTGTGTCATCAGAATCCTGATCAACAACGATATCGTTAATTGGTGAACTAACTACCGGATTTTTATCTTCTGGTGGTGGATCTACTATAACAATTGTTAGAATTTCAGGATTCATTATACTTCCAACTGTCATATTAGCTTCAAATTCAAAGCTTTCTTTAATATCCATAATAAGATTTTCAGAAGCATCAAAGTATTTTAGTATTATTTTTTCACCTTTTTGATTACTCCAAACTTGAAGAAAAAAAGCAAAACCTGTTGGTAGTTGAAGAGCACTTGCAACACCTCTGCATTCACCGTCAACAAAAGCAGCCATGATATCACCAGAATCACCCATTATAGTATCATTATTCATAACTTTAGCAGTAATATTTGCCTGGAATTCATAATTTGAAGAATCAACATTCCATGTAGAGGTAAGGTTTGATTTTCTATTTTTTTTCAACATTTTAGTAGTTCGAGGAACGTTTAATGCAATCACTTCCGGGTATGTCAAAGTTGATTCATTTTGCATTTTAATTTTATAACCGCTGTTAGGTGTAAGTGTATTAATAGAGCCCCACCATCCTGACATATATTCAGCATATCCGCTTTGACCAACAATTCTTTCGCCATTTTCTTTTATAGATATTAAGGCATTATTAATGTTTGATTCAAAACCCGGTAAATATGCAATCCAGTTCCAATTAGCTTTAAGGGGTATTTGAGTATTTTTTAAATCAACTGGTTTCCCAGAAAATTTTAAAATACCAGGGGTATCCATTAGCAACATATACATTGATTTAAAATCAATTTCAGTAAGAGTTCCAAACCAACCTGCGCCATCAAGATATTCAGCAAAACCATTTTGGCTAACAATACGTAATCCTTTGCCTTTAATACTTGCAAATACATTATTTAATGACATATCTTCATTGACTACATTAATTGACAGCCAATTCCAGCCTTTTGTCAAATTGATTTTAATATCAATATCAGTTTTAATGGTCATTTTGAAAGGCTCGTTCATAGCTCCAAAAGATTGTCCTGATTTAAATTCAATAGATTCTGAAATGTCATATATTACTTTTTTATTGGAATCATAGAATTTAAAAATGATAACTTCACCAGAACTTTTATTGCTCCAAATTTGAAGGAAATAGCGTTTTCCAGAAGGAGTAACTATTGGCTTAATAAGACCTCTACACTCACCATCAACAAATGCAGCAAGTATATCATTTTGCGAATCTAATGAGTTTGCCTTTGAATCCTGAACAATACCTGTAAGATTTGCCTGAAATTCATAGTTTTCGCTTTTGACATTCCAATCAGGTAAGTTGTCTTTTGAGCATGAGCTGTCAGTTGAATCAGAGAGGTTAAAATTACAGTCATTTATTTCTTTGCTTATGATGGAATTAAATTTTCCAAGAGGTTCACAAAGATCGATACTGTCATTAAAATCTTCTTCATCAATAAAAGCTCTAACAATATAAGAGTCATTTGGAACTGACAGGCTAAATTTAATTTCTGTATTATTTGATGGCCATTCATATGAAGCACCTGTAGTTAATGGTTTTTCAAAGGAAGAGTCATCAGGGGCAAAAAAGTCAATAATAAGACGACCTATATGTTTACCATCATATGATATTTTTCCTGAAATTGTATATTTTTCAGGTTCCTCAACAATTTCACTAAAAACAGCTTTAATTTCTTGATCAGAGGTTACATCTTCAAATGTATAGCTTGAAATTTTACCTTTCGATATACTATTGACAAAGACATCTTCAATCTGATAACCTTCTTGTGGTGATATATTAAATGTTGAATTTTTTAAACACCCTACTTTGACAGAACCAGAAGGATCAATATCTCCACCAGTTTCTGCACTTGAAATTATGGTATTATATAAACTTTCATCAATTTCTTTATTGCAGTTATCATCTTTATTATTACAAATCTCTTCTGAATCGGGATTTACATTCTTATCATTATCATCACAATCAGTATTATCTATCACATAGCCTTCAGGTTTTTCGCATGATTTCTTATAATTATTTAAATCACCAAATCCATCATTATCAGAATCCTTATAATAGGTAATATCAGGAAATATATCCTTGTTATTGTCATCACAATCAAAGTTATTTAAAACATAATTTTCTGGCTGCTCACAAGATTGAGTAGAAACATTTGGATCACCATAAGTATCACCATCATTATCTTTATAATATGTTATAAAATTATCTTCACTAATTCCACATCCACATTGTCCTGTTTCAACTTTATTTTTATCAGAAGGGCATTGATCTGAGCTGTCTAAAACATAATTTTCAGGTTGAGAACATGATTGTTTTGAATCATTTTTATCACCAAAACCATCGCCATCTATATCAGAATAGTATGTTTTGTAATTTGAATCATCAACACCACAACCGCATGTTCCCGGCTCTTTTTTATTTCTGTCAGAAGTGCATTGATCAGTGCTGTCTAAAACATAATTTTCAGGTTGAGAACATGATTGTTTTGAATCATTTTTATCACCAAAACCATCGCCATCTATATCAGAATAGTATGTTTTGTAATTTGAGTCATCAACACCACAACCGCATGTTCCCGGCTCTTTTTTATTTCTGTCAGAAGTGCATTGATCAGTGCTGTCTAAAACATAATTTACTGGCTGAGAACATGATTGTTTTGAATTGCTCCTATCACCAAAGCCATCGCCATCTATATCAGAATAGT
>Ga0272440_1003365_pt1 | contig 11981 bp, 7 predicted proteins | sample SSMMMBAug17_FD_192440 | JGI IMG/M metagenome (GOLD analysis project Ga0272440, IMG submission 192440) | Marine sediment archaeal communities from Little Sippewissett salt marsh, Falmouth, MA, United States - SSM-MMB-Aug17 | ecosystem: Environmental > Aquatic > Marine > Wetlands > Sediment ... | reverse complement strand
ATAAACAATCAGTATTAATTTTACGAGATTTAACGATGTAGTAGAATGGATATTTTCCATATTTATTGCTGGAGACATTTAAGGTAGGAGCGCTTGAGATTGTTTTTAGAAGAGAATGGGCTTTGGTTGTCGCCACAATAGATAGGGCGTATTTCCCTTCTGCCCAAAGAGATTCTCCTTTAGCTAATGAATCTTTAGCCTGATTAAACTGTTTGTTCTCTTTTTTATGATCTATTTTGCTCTCTATTTTATTATAAAGCTCTTTAGTCTCCTTTATTTTTTCTAAGGCCTCATACTTTTTCATTTTAGTTTGAGCTGTTTTTAAGCTATTTTCAGCGATAAGAATCTGTTTGGAAACTTTGTCAAATTCGTTAGTATCTAAATATTCCTCAGCTTTGTTAAGGGAATTTTCAATAGATTCTATCTCTTCAGAAGCATAATCTTCCCCTTTGTTTTTAATTAAAGTGTTGGTATCTTCGATAATTTTGTTGATGATTTCGATAAAATTAGATTTTTGAATTTTATTATTCGCTTTATTCAGATTATCTTCTATTTCGCTTATAAGATGACCTATATTTTGGTAGTTTTGATTAGCCAGTAAATAATTAGCCTCTTCTAGTTTTATTTTACTAGCAGCGAGTTCTTCTTCGGCCATATCAGCAAATTTGTTAGAGACCAAAGTCTCTCTTTTATGGGTCAGTTCCTCTATTTTTGGTTTTAAGGTTTGAGTAATCTCCAGGATTTTGGAAATAGTGTTTTGGGCTATTTTTAAAGCTTCTTGAGAGGTAAGGTAAGATTCCCAGTGCTTGGCATCTGCCTTAAGAGAAGCTGCGTTTTTGATAGTACTGACTAATAAGGAAAATTCGCTGGGGGTCAACTGCTCCGCAAAAAGAACTTTAGCTTCTTCACTTAATTGTTCTGCTTTATCTAAATAATCTTTTGATAAGAGGGGTAAAGATTTTTTAACGGCTAAATTAGCGTATTTAGAAGCCATAAGGGCCGCTTCTTTAGCTTTTTTATCTTTCTCTTTTTCTAAAAGATTATGACAGGAATAAAGACTTTTTAAAGATTTTTCCAGATAATCTTTGGCATACTCATCAGCTTTAACCTGGTAAGCTTTAGATATGGATAATTTGGCGTTAACCATCTCTTCGACAGGTAGATTTAATTGACAAGAGACAAAAAGTAAAGCTAAAGTCGGTATTAAAAGGAGAGAACTTTTTTTAATAATTTGCATTTTTACCCTCATAGAAAAATTTTTCAAATTTTGGAGATTAACTATTTGTTAAGAGTTTATTTATCTATTGTCAACAAAAAAAGGGGCTTTCCCATTAAGCATTTCTAGAAAAAAGATCTGTTCAATCTAAATCATTTTTCTAAAAATAGCTTGATCATCAACCGGTTGGTCGAATTTAATTAAACAGGTTTGAGCTGGTCTGGCTATTTCTATTTCATTCCCGGCTTCATCATAAATTTTTTTGACCTTATAGCTTTTATCTTTAATAACATTATCAATTATCGGGAAAATAGCTTCAAGTTGATCCCCTGGATAAACCGGATTAAAGGCTTTGAATAAAATTTCTGATTGAGACCCGGAGGAAATTTTATATCCCATAAAAAGGACTTTTTTGATGTAAGGAATTTTGGTGAATTTTAAATTGTCAAATTCGTTAAAAAGATCGGTCGTGTAGGGGCGGTGACTAACCAAATCTAATTCTTTTTGCCAAAAAGGAAGAAATTTTTTAAAATCTTTACTGCCGGCTAAATGAATAGCTTGCTTGTAAACTCTGGTAACATTAGCGGTGTAGTACAAAGATTTCATCCGACCTTCGATTTTAAAGGAATTGATTCCAGCTTCTAAATAGGCCTCTAGTCTTTCGAGTAGGCATAAATCTTTCGATGATAAAATTTCAGTGCTGTTGTTATCTTCAATAATATCTAAATAATTATTAGGACGTTTAGTCTCGATTAAAGAATAATTCCAACGACAAGATTGGCTGCAGTCCCCCTCGTTAGCGTTTCGACCGGTTAGATAACGGCTTAATAAACAACGACCCGAATAGGCAATACATAAAGCCCCGTGACAGAAAATTTCTAATTCTAGATTAACTTGAGGTCGAATCTGTTTAATCTCATCTAAGGTGGTTTCTCTAGCTAAAACAATGCGATCAATCCCTTGCTCTTCCCAAAAATGAAGGGCTAGATGGTTCAAAATATTCATTTGAGTAGAAAGATGAATATTTTTTTTGACCTGATTTTTTTTCAAAAGAGCCAGCATCCCAGGGTCAGAGACCATTAAGGCATCAAAATTTAATTTTTTTATTGAGAGAATAAATTTTTCTGCTTCCGGAATTGATTTCTCGTGTAAAAAGGAATTTAAAAGAAAAACAATTTTACGTTGATGCTGATGAGCAAAATCTATGGCTTTTTCTAAATCATTTAAAGAAAAATTTTTGCTTTGAGTTCTAAGATTGAAAAGTTCTCCTCCCAGATAGACTTCATCTGCTCCGTAGAGAACAGCAAATTTAAGTTTTTCCAGATTTCCGGCCGGGGCAATTATTTTCATTTTTTTAATTGTAATGGAGCTAAATTAAAAAATTTTTCAACCAATATTTAAAGATAGCATCCTGAAGATGATATTTATGATTTTTAAAGATTAAATCTTGTCGATTTAAAACTTCAAGGGCTTTAGTGACCTGAGAACCACTTCTTAAACCAACACTTTCTAGAGCTTGGGCTGAAAAAATATCTTGGCCATCAAACTTAACAATAAGTTTTAAAACTTTACGTTGATTTTGGCTTAAAGAATTCCAAATAGACAAAAATTCATCCTGGTGTCGGTTGATGATTTTAGTTGTAATTTCCCTGATAATTTTTTCAGAAAAATTTTCTTCTTCCCAAAGATGGTATAAGAATCTTTGAACATGCATCGGGTGGTTCTCGCAGATAAGAAAAATTTTTTTTAGAATTTCTTTATCTGGGGTTAATTTTTTTTTCTTAAAAAGCTTGGTGGCCCATTTTAAATAATCAGCTGTTTTTATCTCAGGCAAGGGGTAACTTTCGGCTAATTTATAAAAGGCTCTTCCCCTGGAATTAAACATTTGCCAAAGAAGATGACGCCGGCTACCTGAAAAAATGTAAGAAATATTTTGATGATTTTGAATTATTTTTCGGAGTCTTTTCTCAAATTCTCCTTCCGCGTAATTAGCAATCTCTTGAAATTCATCAAAGACAACAACTAACTTTTGATGTTCAGAAATCTGACTAATAGTTTCCATAATTTCGTCTAAGTATTCTTTTTTGTTTTCGTAATCAAAACTGGGGGTAACGGTTGGCATTTTACTCTGTGGGTCAATTGAAAAACTTAGTTTTATTAATTTGAAAGTATCTTTAGTGAGATGAATTAATTTTTCTAGAGTAGTCTCTATTTGACCTAAATTTTTAACAATAGCGGCTATAAAATCTTTTTCGGTTAAGGTTCCGTAAAGATCAATGTAAAGATATTTGGTAGTTCGATTAAGATTACCCAAAACTTTGTGAATCAAAGATGTTTTTCCCATGCGGCGATAGGAATGTAGAAGAATATTTTGGGAATTTTGGATATAATTTTTTAGATCTTTTTGTTCTTCGCGACGATTGCAGAAAGATTCTCCCTCAACGATTTTTGTATAGGAAAAAGGATTTTGCATAAATACCCCTAAAATTACTAACTTGTAGTATAAAATTTATTACACTCAAAGTGTAATGTCAAGAGTTTTTAAAGTCGGTTTAAAAATTAAGTTTGTCTTTTTGTTTGACTTTTGAATTTAGCCCGCTATAAAAATTTTTATAAATAATCAAAAAGTCAAAGGATTAGGATTTATCTATTTTTTTATGGGCGATGATTAAATTTTTTTTTAAACGAATAAGCTATTTATTTTTTTCATTTATTTTTATATTGGGGGGATGTCATCCTTCTAAAAAAATAAAGGATCCTTTTATTTTAAATATCCATCTTTCGGCCGAACCTGATACTCTAAATCCGATCACTTCTACGGATGCATATTCTTCGAGCATTAATAGTCACATTTACGAAAATTTAGTTGAGCGGGATAAAGATACCTTAGAGATTGTTCCTCTTTTGGCTGAAAGATGGCAGATTTCTAAAGATAAATTACGGTATCGATTTTTTTTAAAAAAAGGGGTTAAATGGAGTGATGGGGTGGAGTTAACGGCAGATGATATCATTTACTCTTTTAATAAAATCAAGGATCCTCAAACCGCTTGTGCTCAGCTAAAAGTCTATTATCTGGATGTTAAAGAGGTTAAGAAAATTGATAAATATACGATCGAATTTAAATATTCGAAGCCTTATTTCCTAGCTTTAGAATTTTGTGGAGGAATTCCGATTGTACCTAAACATATTTTTGCTGATGGGACTGATTTTAATACTCATAAAAATAACAGGTTTCCTGTGGGAACCGGACCTTATAAATTTAAAGAGTGGCAGACTGGCAAAAAAATAGTCTTAGTAGCTAATGAAAATTATAGAGGGAAGTCTCCATCTATAAAAAAAGTGGTTTATAAATTAGTCTCGGAATCAAATGTGGCTCTTCAGATGCTCAAGAAAGGAGAATTAGATTATATGAGTCTTAGGCCAATTCAATGGGTGAGGCAGACTAATTCTGATAAGTTTAATGATAAATTTTATAAATTAAAATATTATAATCCCTCGTTTAATTATATTGGCTGGAATTCAAGAAAGTCTTTTTTTTCTGATCGTCGGGTTCGGCAGGCTTTGACTCATTTAATAAATCGAAAAGCAATTTTAGATAAATTAAAGTTTGGTTTAGGTAAAATTGTAACTGGTAATTTTTATCTTTATAGCAAAAATTATAATAAAAATATTAATTATTTACCCTATGATCCGGATCAAGGGAAAAAATTATTAGAGGAGGCTGGTTGGCTGGATACTAATCAGGATGGAATTTTAGATAAAGATGGTCAGAATTTTCAATTTACTTTTTCGATTCCCTCTTCGAGTAAGTTTTCAGAGCGGCTGGCCAGTATTTTAAAAGAGGATTTTAGTAAGATCGGAATTGAAATGAGTATTAATAAATTTGAATGGGCTGTTTTTGTGGAAAAAATTCATAAAAGAGATTTCGAAGCGGTTAGTCTAGGTTGGAGTTTAGGTTACAGTGGGGATCCTTATCAACTTTGGCATTCTTCTCAAATAGAACAGGGCTCAAATTATTGTGCTTTTAAAGACATAGAGGCGGACCAGATTATTGAACAAGCTCGAGTTGAGTTTAATGATCAAAGAAGGACTAAAATGTATCAACGTTTTCATGAAATTATCCATCATCATCAGCCCTATACTTTTTTATATTGTAGTCCTTCCTTGGTTGTGGTTAGTAAAAGATTTTTGAATGTTAAGATTCATGTTATGGGTCTAGATTTTGAAGAGTGGCAGGTTGCGAAATGAAAAGATATCTCTTTAAAAGAATCCTGCTTATCATTCCTACTTTTTTAGGGATTACTCTGATTACCTTTTTAATGATTAGGCTGGCTCCAGGTGATTATACTAGTCTTAAAGCTGGTTTACAGGGGGAATTGCGAGCGGGGCAAATTGGACAAGAAATTTTGGAACAAGAAAAGAAGCTTTATGGTCTGGATAAACCAATTTTAGTCGGTTATTATGAATGGGTTCAAAAATTTATAAGACTTGATTTTGGTAAATCAAGAAAAGATGGACGTCCGGTTTCAACTAGATTAGCTGAGGCTCTGCCCATTACTTTAACTTTAAATCTTATTACTTTAATTATAATCTATCTTATTTCGATTCCACTGGGACTGTTCTCGGCAGTTAAAAAAAATGGTTTTTTTGATCAAGGCACAAGTCTTCTTTTGTTTATCTTGTATTCTTTGCCCTCTTTTTGGGTAGCTTTATTACTATTGCTTTATTTAGGAGGAGGGGAGTATTTGGATCTTTTTCCTCTGAATGGGCTTCTTTCTGATGGTTTAGAGCAGGCTAACTGGTGGGAGAAATTTTTAGATTTCTCTTGGCATTTAGTTTTACCGGTTGTAACCTTGACTTATGGTGGTTTTGCTTTTTTAGCCAGATATACCAGAGCCAATCTTTTAGAGGTAATAGGTCAGCAGTATATCACCGTGGCCAGAGCCAAAGGTTTATCTGAAAATAAAATCTTATTTGTTCATGCTTTTCGAAATTCTTTAATACCTTTAATCACTTTGATGGCTACTCTGCTTCCGGCTCTGTTGGGAGGGAGTGTTATAGTGGAGTCTATTTTTTCTATTCCTGGCATGGGACAACTCGCTTTTGAAGCTATTCTCTCCCGTGATATTCCGGTTATTATGGCGATTGCTTCTATCTCAGCCCTTCTAACCTTAATTGGAATTTTATTATCAGACCTTCTTTATGCTTTAGTTGATCCTCGGATTAGATTGGAGGGTAAGAAATGATTATTTCGAGTTGGAGTCGAAATTGGAGAGATTTTAAAAAAAATCGTTTGGCTTTAGCCGGTTCCCTCGTGGTTTTTTTGCTTCTTTTAATAGCCCTTTTAGCGCCTCTTTTAGCTAACAACAAGCCTTATATTTATATTTCTAAAGAAAAAACTTATTTCCCTCTGTTTTTCGATTATCCAGATTTAAAAGATAAAGATTTACGCCAGAATAAATACCCAGGTTTCAAATTGTTTCCTCCGATTCCCTATTCATACTCTGAATATGATTTGGACTATATTGTGGTTGGTCCGAGCCAGAAGCATTTTTTGGGAACAGATGAACAGGGTCGAGACCTGGCCGCTAGGATGATTTATGGCACCAGGGTTTCAATTTTAGTTGGTTTAATTGCTGTTTTAATCTATGTTACTTTAGGTATTATTATAGGAGCCATAGCTGGTTACTACGGAGGAGTAGTCGATTTAATAATTTCGCGATTAATCGAAATTATGATCTGCTTCCCTACTTTTTTTCTGATTTTAACGGTTTTAGCTCTTTTAGGACCTAGTCTAGTTAATATTATGGTGGTAATCGGTTTAACTAGTTGGACCGGAATCGCCCGAATTGTTAGAGGAGAATTTTTTAGAATTCGAGAATTAGATTATGTAAAAGCATCTAAATTATCTGGGGCGAGTGATTTTTGGATAATTTTGCGCCATATTTTGCCTAATTCCTTATCTCCGGTTTTTGTTTCCGCTACTTTTGGGATTGCTTCGACTATTTTGATAGAATCATCCTTAAGTTTTCTTGGTTTTGGGGTTCAGCCGCCTACGCCTAGTTGGGGTGATATTTTATCTCAATCTCGTGATTTTATGGATTTTGCTTGGTGGTTAACTTTAATTCCGGGGGCCGCTATTTTTATTACCATTACCTCTTATAACTTAGTGGGGGAGGGGCTCCAAGAGGCTTTTGATCCTAAGAAATAATTCTTATAAACCAAAGAGTTTTAATTAAATAGCAGAACATGAATAAACTTAAAACCGAACTTTTAAAAAAATTAGACTCTCGTAAAGTTATTTTTGAAAAAGATGTTTTAGCTGGATATGCTCAGGATGAGACTTCTGACCTCTCTTTTAAACCTGATATCTTAGTTAGAGCGGAAAATGCTTCGGATGTACAGGAAATTTTAATCTTATGTTCTAAATATAAAATTCCTTTAACTCCTCGAGGTGGAGGAACTGGTGTTACCGGAGGAGCCGTCCCAGTCAAGGGGGGACTTGTCCTTTCTTTAGAAAAAATGAATAAAATTATTGAAATAGATAAAGCTAATATGGTAGCGGTGGTTGAGCCTGGGGTGATATTAGCAGACTTACAAGAAAAATTAGCAGAGTCTGGTTTAATGTATCCGCCTGATCCGGCTAGCTTTGAGAGTTGTTCAATTGGAGGGAATGTAGCTGAAAATGCAGGTGGAGCTAAAGCAGTTAAATATGGAGTTACTAAAGATTATATTTTAGGTTTAGAATTTGTTCTACCTAATGGAGAGGTTATTCAAACCGGGGGAAAATTTATTAAAAACGCGACCGGTTATAATCTAACAGGTCTTTTGCTTGGTTCTGAGGGTACTTTGGCGATTATCACTAAAATCTTTTTAAAATTAATTCCTTTAACTAGATTTTTTAAAGATTTTTTAATCCCTTTTATTTCTCTTCAAGAGGCGATTGAGTCGGTTAATATAATTTTAGCTAGCCAGATTCAGCCAACTGTAATCGAATTTATGGAAGAAGGGGTCATTAAACTAGTAGCTGAGTATGGGGGAGTGAAGGTTCCTTTTTCAGAGGGAGCGGCTTATCTTCTTATCCAATTCGATGGTAATAACGAAGATTATATTTGGGAAGAGGTCAAAAGATTAGTAACTGTTCTTAAAATTGACCAGAATCAGATTATTGTGGCTGAAACCAAAAAACAGCGGGAAAATTTATGGAAGATAAGACGATCTATTAGAGAATCCATTAAAAAAAAGAGCCCAATTTTTTTTGCTGAGGATTCAGTTTTGCCTAGAAGTGAAATTCCTAAATTTGTTGAGTGGATAGAACCAACTTTAGCTGAAAAAGGGGTTGAATCTTTAGTTTTTGGTCACGCTGGAGATGGTAATTTGCATATTAATATCCTTAAAAACGATCTTGATTATCAAAAATGGCTTAAATTGGTGCCAGAGATCAAAAAAATTATCTACAAAAAAGTAGTAGCTTTAGGGGGCACGATTAGTGGAGAGCATGGAATCGGTTTTTTAAGAAAAGATTACCTCTCTTTGGCTTTATCCAAAGAAGAGATCGAACTTTCCAAAAAGATTAAAGGTGTTTTTGATCCTGATTTAATTCTCAATCCCAACAAGATTTTTTAAATATTTGACTTTTTTTAGTGTACCCTCTAAATTTTTTACTGTAATCAACCTCTGGCACCTTTAGTTTAGTAAAATGAGAAAATTTAAAGAATATTTTTTACCAGGAATAATTGTTTTTTTGCTTCTTTTTCTATTAAGTAATCTTCTTAATTTTTCGACCTCTTTTATGGGGAATACCAGCGAAAAAATATCCTCATTTATTATTAAAACTTATTGGCCGGTTATCCTATTTCAATATCTTAAAATTTTGCTATTAGTAGTTTTAGTGGCCTTAGTAATTAATATAATTATCAGCCGATCTTTTCTTTTTTTGGCTAAAAATAATAAATGTTTTAGGAATAAAAAATTTAGGTTAATTTCAACTTGTTTGGTAATAATTGCTTTCCCTTTCCTTCTTTTTTCTAAAATGATGATTATTCGTCCTCAGGTTTTTATTAATAATTTTGCTCTTAAAACTAAGATTTTTTCTAAATATCAGGATTTTTTATCCGAATCAGCCCCTTTATTCTTATTAGATTTTTTAATCTATTCATTTATTTGTATTTTTATACTCTTTTTTAGCCTATCTTTTGTCCCCTTTCTGTTAAGTTTTAAAGAAAAATTAAGAACTAGTTGGCTAAAAAAAATATTTCCTTTGTTATTATTGATATTGATTTTAATCTTTTTTAAAAACAGTTATTTTTTTTCCTCTTCTCTTAAAAAATTTCAGAAGCCTAATATTATTTTTCTTTCTTCAGATGCTCTAAGACCAGATCATTTTAGTGGTAATGGTTATTTTCGAGAGACAACTCCTAATATCGATCATCTTTTAGACGAATCAGTTCAAGTTAGGGGAATGATTACCACGGTACCCAGAACTTTTCCAGCCTGGGTCTCTATTTTAACCTCAGAGTATCCTCTGAGACACAAGATTCGGCATATGTTTCCAAGAACTAGGGAACGGTCGGTCCCTTTAAAAGCGGCCCCTTTATATTTGACTCAAGAGGGTTATACTACTAGTGTCATTTCTGATTTTGCGGGAGACATTTTTCCTAGAATAGATTTAGGTTTTGAGACAATTAAAGCTCCTGAAGTAAATTCTAAAATTTTAATAAGGCAAATTATTTTAGAAAAGCAGGTTTTTTTGCTCCCTTTTTTAGCTAATTCTCCCTTGAAAAAACTTTTCCCAGAGATTAGGGGTATTGTTCATTTCGCTGATTCAGATTTAATTACAACCGAAACCATAGAAGAGATAAAAACAGCTCAAGAAGAGGGTAAGCCTTTTTTCATAACCAGTTTTTATTCCATAACTCATTTCCCCTTTTCCGCGCCTTATCCTTATTATCAAAGATATAGTGACCCAAATTATCAGGGTCCTCATAAATATTTTAAGCAGGTTTTATTAAATTTAGATCCTAATAGCCAAGGGGATAAACCCTGTAAAGAAACAAAAGAGGATCAAAAACAGGTTGTGGCTCTTTATGATAGTTGCCTTAGACTTTTTGATGACGAAGTTGGTAAGATTATCAATTATCTTAAAAAAGACAATCTCTTTGAAGATACTATTATTGTAATATTGTCTGATCATGGGGAAAATTTGTATGAGCATAATCATGGGATGGGTCATGGAGAGCATTTAAGGTCTAAGGCGGCTTTAGAGATTCCTTGTATCATTAAGGGCAAGAGTTTAGCTCCGATTAAGGGCAAAACTTGTCATCAATTAGTTAGTAGTATTGATTTAATGCCAACTATTTTCAAGATGGCGAATTTAGAGATTCCAGGCAGTTTTAAAGGAGAGCCAATTAATTTTAGCGACAGAACTTTAATGGAAAGATTATCAAAAGTAGAAGCTTACGTTGAGACTGGTATCTGGTTTGAACAGGATGAGAAATCGGACCTGTTTTTTCAAAAATTAAGGTTGCCTTATCCAAATATAACCGAACTGGGGGAAGTCGATTTTTCCTTTCAGGATGAAGTAGTTATTCAGCAAAAATATAGTAATCTTATTGATGGGGCTAAACATCGGGCTATCTACTCTGGTCCTTATAAGTTGATTTATCTTCCTTTACCGGATCGGGTTAAATTTGAACTTTATAATCACTTAGAAGATTCGGCTAATTTGAATGATTTATCCAAAAGTCATAAATCGATTTTAGAGGAGATGAAAAAAAGGTTTTATCTATTCATAGAAGAGGAAGGGCAGGGTAATTATATTAGAAAAGACGATTTTCTTATTCCAGCTTTTGACAATCCGATTTTTTAGATAAATAGTTATGAGAATAATAAAATTAAAAAAAATCATTTTTTTGTTTTTAGGGATTATCATGATCGGCTTGTTTGTTTTTTTTGCTTGGTGGTCTTTTTTCTTTTTTCCAGATGATTATGATCAATTAAGAAGAGAGGCTTTACAGCCGAGCAAGGTGACTATTTCTGAAAAATTAGAATTTTCTTTATTGGATCGCCTAGATCAGGCTAATTTTCAGGGTGATCTTTCCAAGGATAGGATTGTTGACTTAACTAATTACCTAAAGTGGAAAGGTTATTTGCTTAAAAAAGATTCTTACTCTACTTCTAAAAGGGATTATCTTCTTTTCAGGGCTGGGACCGGTTTATCTGGAGTTTGGATTGATGAAAGGGCGGCTTTAATTATGCCTGCTCAGACTGAGGTTTCTTTTCCCATTACTGTTAAGAAAAAATTTCGTTTAGATTTTTCAGGTTTGGGTTTTGGGGCTTCTGGGCTTTTAGAGGCTAGAATAATCTCTTCTAATGGTCTTCCTTTATGGCAAAAGGATTTTTTATTGCCACCTTATCAACCTCCCTTTAATAGTAATGATGTAAAAAGTGTTTGGAATAATAGAGGTTTTCCTAAAGCTTTAATCTCGACCCAGTGGCATGACTATGAAATAGATTTAGCTGCTATGATTGGTCAAAAGGTTTTGGTCTCTTTTTCTTATAAAGGTCAAAGCCCTCAGGATGTCTTTTTTTTGGCTCAACCTAATGTTTTTAGTCCAATTGCGAAAAGACGCTACAATGTTATTTATCTTCTTTTTGATGGGGTTACAACCAAAAGCTGGAGTTTTTATAATGAGGCTTCTAACTTAACTCCTTTTATGAAAAAGGTGGCGGAAAAGGATTTTATTGTTTTTGATAATATGATAAA
>Ga0272440_1003364_pt1 | contig 11981 bp, 6 predicted proteins | sample SSMMMBAug17_FD_192440 | JGI IMG/M metagenome (GOLD analysis project Ga0272440, IMG submission 192440) | Marine sediment archaeal communities from Little Sippewissett salt marsh, Falmouth, MA, United States - SSM-MMB-Aug17 | ecosystem: Environmental > Aquatic > Marine > Wetlands > Sediment ... | reverse complement strand
ATGTTCGCCCATCGTACATAGGAACGAAAGCGTTATTAGTTCGAGGGCGAACATAAGGTTCGCCCCTACATCGGGCTGGCACATAAGTAAATGGGGAACTTATTTTTCGAGTTTTCCTTAGGAAAGCTCGGAAAATATTTTCCTCAATATTCAATATTTATTGCTTCGTTTCTGAACCATGATTACACTGAAAAAAATGAATAAGATGAAATAAAGACACTTTAAATTCATCTTCTTCATCTTCTTCAGTGTAATCATGGTTCAAAAAACTGAATGAACTATTAATTATTTAATGAGGAACTTATTTTCCGAGCATTCCTTATGAAAGTTCGGAAAATAATTTCCACAATATTCAATATTTATTGATTCGTTTCTGAATAATGATTACACTGAAAAAAATGAATAAGATGAAATAAAGACACTTTAAATTCATCTTATTCATCTTCTTCAGTGTAATCATGGTTCAAAAAACTGAATGAACTTTTATTTAATGGGGAACTTATTTTCAGAACTTTCCTTAGTATAAGTGTATTCCTAAGAAAAAAATCCGACTTTCTGGGAATACGCCCCATTCAACTTCCCATTATAATAAATTAAAAAAAATTGGGATTATTCAATGAGTTGTTCATTTGTTGCAGCTAAAATAAGAATACTTCTTGTTTTATTTTTCTTTTTATAGTTTAAACATTCATAACATAATAAATGGTATTTATACAAACCTTTTTTATTGAAATCAACTATGAACAATTAGAAATGCTCGAAAAACAAATGGAACCCTTATATAAAGGATTGTTTGTTCAGTAATTAAATAAGTAAGCGGTCATATATTTTTGGATATATCGGGGAACTTATTTTCAGAGCTTTCCTAAAAAGGGAGGCAAGTCTATTCTTGGTTCCTGGTCGTCAAAGATTAAGAGTTGATTGCCCATCATTGTTTTCCCCCAATTCATTGAAAACTATATTGGAGCATTAAACGCCTCAAGCCTGCCAATCAATAAATTCACAACCTTTACAGCATCATTATACCTGTATTTCTTAATCTGTTCCAGAATATCATATAGATCTGAATGAATTTCATCAGGCCATGATTTCGAATTGATTTTTTTAACAATTGCTTTGATTTGGACAGGCTTTGCTTCTTGAAGAAAGGCTAAAAGCTCAATCAAATGTTGATTGAGTTCTGAAATATCTCCATTTGCCAATTGTGTGCCATCTTTATCTGAAGATGGCATTATCCTGACATATGGCCTTATCGCTTTTAATAGGATATTTAGTACATTCCAAAACCGATCTATTAATTCGTGCAGTATAGACATGTCTTTGTTATAAATGGCATTTTCCAGTTCCTGTCCAATTTTTTGCAATGATTTAGCGCCAATGGTTCCGGCCAGGCCTTTGATGGTGTGGGCTTTGATCTCGGCACTTTCAAAATCATTTTTTTCAATGGCGGCCTTTATTTGTTTTGCTGTATGTTGATGGTTGACATAGAATTTATTGAGAATATTAAGATATAAACCGACGTTCTGACGAGCGCTGTTTAATCCCGCATCAATATCAATACCGGGGAGTGAATCAAATGGTAATCTTTGTTTTTTTCTTTTTGCCTGTTGTTTGTCAAGGTACTTTTGTGGTAATTCACGTTCTTTTGCCGGAATATATTGAACCAGTTTCCTGAAAAGCAATTCAGGATCAATGGGTTTTGTAATTAAATCATTCATTCCGCCATCAAGTACTTTGTTTTTGGTTTTAGACATGGCATCAGCTGTCATCGCAATAATAGGAATTGGTGGTAATCCATTTTCCTGCTCCCATTTTCGAATGGAAATTGTACTGTCAAGGCCACTCATTACTGGCATTTGGAGATCCATTAGAATGATATCAAAATAATTGTCTTTGATGCGTTTTTGCACACAATCAATTGCTTCCTGACCATTGACTGCAACTGATACAAAAAATCCTTCGTCTGTAAGCCATTCAGTGGCAATTTGCTGATTAACAATATTATCTTCAACCAAAAGAATCTGGGCGCCGCGAATGGAATTCATCCCTTCAATTGTCAATGGCAGGTTTTGAATTCTTTTTTGATATTCGCTTCGAAAAGCTTTCCCAAAAGCCACCATCGTGGAATCAAACAGAAGCGATTGGGTTGTTGGTTTTAATAAGAATCCATCCAGGCCAAGTTCATCCGCTTGTTTCATGACATCTTCACGACCAAAGCCTGTAACCATAATAATTTTGGGCCCTTTATCCGAATCAAATAGCTGGCGAATTTGTCTTGATGTTTCAATGCCATCCATATCCGGCATTTTCCAATCGACAATCACCAGATCAAACGGCTTTTCATTATGATCTCTGGCTGCTTTAAGTGTGCTGAGTGCTTTTGGACCAGAATCGACTGATATAACTGTAAATTTTAAATCTTCCAGATAATCAGTCAGGACAATTCTGCATGTTTCGTTATCATCGACAATCAATACTTTTAGCGGCAATAACTTTTCAGGTAACAATTTATTGCCGGGTGAAATATCCGGCTCTCGATCAAATCGTGCGGTAAAAAAGAAATGGCTGCCTTTTCCAGGTGCACTTTCTAGCTTGATCTCACCGGACATCATTTCCACAAGCTGTTTGCAAATGGATAAACCCAGCCCTGTTCCACCAAATTGACGTGTGGTAGAGGTATCGGCCTGCTGAAAGGGCTGAAACAATTTTTTCTGTTGACTTTCAGTCATTCCAATACCTGTATCTCGGACTGAAAATTGAAGTACAACCTGTTCTGGTTCCATGATCAAAGGCTTGACAGAAACAATCACTTCTCCTTTTTCAGTAAATTTGATGGCATTATTGACCAGATTTAGTAATATCTGGGAAAGTCGTAATGGATCCCCTTTTAAGAACATGGGTGTTTTCGGGGGAACAACAAAGATAAATTCCAGGCCTTTTTCCTGACTTTTTGAAGCTACCAGACTGGAGAGATTCTGCATCACCTGGTTTAAATCAAAGTCAATGTTTTCCATATCCAATTTACCGGCTTCAATTTTTGAAAAGTCGAGGATATCATTAATAATTCCAAGCAATGATTTTGCTGCATCATCAATTTTTTGAATATAATCGTACTGTCTGGTATTCAGATCTGTTTTCAAAGCCAGATTGCTCATTCCCAATATGGCATTCATGGGAGTGCGAATTTCATGGCTCATGTTGGCAAGAAAGTCACTTTTAGCAGCATTGGCGTTATCAGCAGCTTTTTCAGCCCGCTTTAACAGGGTGATATTATCCAGAATGATCAAAATACCCTGAAATTTTTGGCTGACATCCATCATTTGAGACAGATGAATTTGAAATGAACGATCTTCATTGTCCAAAGCAACTGTCTTTTCTATTGTTTGCTGATGTCGGTTTTCTGAGTGAAATTCTAAAATATCCGGATATAACCAGGGAAACATGTCTTTGAAATGCTTCTCTTTGAATTCATGATGATCAGTCAGCTCATGTCTGGACGTATCAATTGAGTAGTATTTTGAACCCGATACACTGGTTTTATCCAACAAGAGGGATGCCGCATGATTCATATTTTCAATATACAACTGAGGTGTCAATAAAATTACTGGTTGGGCCAGGCTTTCAAAAAGGGTCAGATATTTATTTTTTTCATTGGTCATTTTGCGATTCGCATCTTGAAGTTCTTTTAACAACTTTTTTTCTTTTGTGTTAATCCATTCACTGCACAGGCCAATTTCCACACGATCAAAAAAAAGATCAATCCATCGGCTGTAAGTCGCATGTTCAGACCCATTTACATTGGTATCAATCAATTCTTTATAACACTGTCGATAATATTTAAAAAAGCCAAGAAACATAGAAATATCAATACCACGTTCTCGATGAAGGATCGCTTCGTGAATGCCAAATCTTGCAATGGGGTCGTTGCTGAAATTTTCATCTGGATGAAGTTCAAAATCGGTTCGGCCTGTTTCGAGCCCGGAAATGAATGATTTGGATAAGCCAGAAATGGACAATCGCCAGGCTTCTTTTAATGTTGAGGTGTATTTAGAGTACTCTCGTTTGATTGCGTAATGAAGAATTTTTTCCATCAGCCAGTCTTCATTGGATTGAATTAATTGTATAAGTTTTTTATTCATAATATATTTTCTTTCAATAATCTTCCTGTGACCTATTTTTGTTGTCCAACTCGTTGAAGCATCAGAGCCTTTTACCGGCAATTTGGTTACACTCATATTCTTTAGTAGGAATGCTCGGAAAAAAAGTTCCTCATTATTCAATATTTGTTGATTCGTTTCTGAACCATGATTACACTGAATAAGATGAAATAAAGACACTTTAATTTCATCTTATTCATCTTCTTCAGTGTAATCATGGTTCAAAAAACTGAATGAACATTTATTTAATGGGGAACTTATTTTCAGAACGTTCTTTAGTAGGAATTAATTATCAATAAATCGCTGAATTGCATTTTTTAGCTCGTTAGGGACTAAAGGTTTCGTAATGTAATCATTCATCCCTTTGGAGAGATATTCTTCTTTCTTTCCATCAAAGGCATCAGCAGTTAAGGCCACAATCCATGGAGAATTATCACTGTCATATTTTTTTCGTATTTCCTGGGTGGCTGTGATTCCATCCATTCCAGGCATCATAATATCCATCAAAATAATATCATAAAATTGATTTTCCAGGAATTTCAACGCCTCAATGCCATTTCTCGCAATATCTGCCTGATACCCCATTTTATTGAGAAACCGAAGTATGACTTTCTGATTTGTCAGAACATCCTCGGCAACCAATATTTTTAGTTGCGTTTGCTGTTGCACCGATCGATCTGTTCTGATCTCATTTTCGTTTATTTTTTCTTGCATTTTCGTTGTGTGATTTGAAAAGCATTCAATAAGTTTATTATAGAAGGCTGCCTCTCTAAATGGTTTGTTTAAAAAATGCGTGCTGTTTTTTTCTTCTTGATGTGGTAATTCATTCAATTGATAGACAGTATTCAAAAAAAACAAATGAAATTCATATGTTTCTGGATGGTTTTGTATCATTTGGGCAAGATCCAATCCATTAATATCAGGCATTTCCATATCCAGTACAAGCAGATCAAGCTGTTTTTCTTTATCGTACAGCGTTTTTTCAAATTCATCTAATGCAGCTTTTCCTGATAAGGCGATACATGGTAACATTCCCCAGGATTTGCATTTGGATGCAATAACTTTGGTAAGGGTTTGATTGTTGTCTACAATCAATATTCGTTTTCCTTCTAGTGCAGGTAGAATTATTTCTGAATCGGTTTGTGTTTCAGGAGCTGTTGTGTTTATTGTAAAGAAAAAAGTCGCACCTTTTCCTTCCTCACTTTCCACCCAGATTTTTCCCCCCATGAGTTTCACCAGACGTTCACATATAACCAGTCCCAAACCTGTGCCGCCATATTTTCGCGTTGTTGATGTATCCAATTGCCTGAATGATTTGAACAGTTGATTCATTTTTTCTGATGGAATCCCAATGCCAGTATCTTTAACAGAAAATTCAAGAGAATAATCTCGATTATTCTGAAAAACTGATTTTACGCTGAAATATACTTCCCCTTTTTCTGTAAATTTAATTGCGTTTCCAATAAGATTAAACAGAACCTGTCGCAATCGTGTTTCATCACCAATAATTGTTTTTGGAACATTTTTTTCTATATTTTCAATTAGTTCAATGCCTTTTTTTACGGCTGAAAATGCCAGCAGACGATAAACATCTTTAATACAGTTGCTCAGTTGAAACGCCTGATTTTCAAGTGTCATTTTACCGGATTCTATTTTTGAAAAATCAAGAATATCATTAATTAAAACCATTAACATCTCTCCACTGCTTTTCAAACTTTCGATGTATTCCTGCTGAAGTGGATCAAGTCTGGTATCCATCAAAAGCGATGCCATGCCTAAAACACCATTCATGGGGGTTCTAATCTCATGACTCATGGTGGTCAAAAATATAGACTTTAATTTCTCGGATTGTTCTGCCTTTTTTTTTGCCTGTTCCGCTTCCTTTCTAGCTTTTTCTGATTCTTCTACTGCATGTTTCAGATCAAGATGAACTTTTACCCTTGCCAGAAGTTCTTTTTCATTGAATGGCTTGGTTACATAATCTGCTGCGCCCATTTCAAACCCCTTAACAATGCTGTTGCTGTCGATTCTTGAAGTCAGAAAAATAATGGGGATATTTTTTGTGAGCGGATTTGTTTTGATTTTCTGACAGACTTCATAGCCATCCATAACAGGCATCATGATATCCAGCAGAATCAAATCTGGAAAATCCAGTTCAACTCTTTCAAGGGCACTGACACCATCCAGGGCAATACTGAGATCATAAGTTTCACTCAGGAACTCAATTAATAAATCCAGGTTTTCCTCAGTATCATCAACCAATAGGAGTTTATTTCTATTGTGATAATTTTTGTTTTGCCCCACAGTGCCTCCTGTTTTTTTCATTTAGAAATACTCGAAAAAATGGTTCCCCATTAAATAATTGAGAGCCAAACTTTTTAAAACGAACTTTTTTTTTGTGCGCCACATATCTCTGATAAACACCAATTATCTATATTGATATAATTTCATAAATCATTGTGCGCACATATTATTGCGTTTTAAAAAGTTTGGTTCACAATTGTTTAAAAAATAAAAAATTAAGTAAGCGATCAGAAATTTTCGGGTATATCGTATTACTTCTGTATTATTTCTTTTACTTTATCCAGTTCATTTAAAAGTTTCTTAAAAAGAGGTTTCAACTGATCTGCGCCTTGATCACCTTCTTTGGCTTTATATTCCAGTTCTTTAGAGATCGCAATAGACGTTTCTGCATCGATATTTCCACACAAGCCTTTTAGGGTATGGGCATTAAAACGCACGGATTCATAATCTTTTCTGTCAATCGATTGTCGAAGGTTATCAATAACTTCACCAATATCTTTTAAAAAGGACACACAAATCATCTCAAATATGTCTTCACAGTCGTCCAGGCGTGACAATGCTTTTTCTTTATTTACAATTTTTGTAATTTTACTTTGCTCGTTTGGTGTATAATCAGAATTTTTTGAAAATTTTCGGGTGCTATATTTTTTTAGCATGATCCCCAATTCATAAAAGTTCACTGGTTTAGAAACGAAATCATTCATTCCTGAATTTTCACACTCAAATTTCAATTCATTTAATGCATGAGCCGTCATGGCAATAATCGGAATATTTACATTTGTTTCACCCGCTTCGCCACCACGTATACGTTGTGTGGCCTCAATGCCATTCATTAGTGGCATTTCAACATCCATCAGTACCAGATCAAAAAATTCAAGGGAAAGATAATCCAGTGCTTCTTTGCCATTACTCGCAATGGAAGCATCATGTCCCATTTTTTTCAAAAATTGTTTGGCAATTTTTGAGTTGATCTGGTTATCTTCAACCAGCAGAACATTCAGTTTTTTTGTATCAGTTTTTAATTGTTCCCAATTTGTTCCTTGATCATCCGCTTTAACTTGACTGGGATCGCCAGGCTTAAATGAAATCGTAAATGAAAATGTACTGCCAAAGCCAGGTTTACTTGTCAGACTGATTTGCCCTCCCATCATTTCGGACAGCTTTTTGCAAATGGTCAGTCCAAGACCTGATCCTCCATAACTTCTAGTGGTAGATAGATCGGCCTGAGTGAAACTTTTAAAAATACTTTCGTGTTTGTTATCAGGAATTCCGATACCTGTGTCTGTCACTGAAAAAGCGAGGTTTGAATTATTTTTTTGTCTGACTCTTATGGTGATGCCACCGGATTCTGTAAATTTGATTGCATTGTTGATCAGATTTGCCAATATTTGCTTGAGTCTTACCGGATCACCTTTGATATAGCGGGGTAAGTGATCCGCTTTTTCCAGGCGGATGAACAACTCTTTTCTTTCAACTGGAATAGTGAAAATACGAATGACACTATCAAGAAGTTGATACAAATCAAAATCAATGACTTCAAATGTTAATTTATCTGCTTCAATTCTGGATAAATCAAGAATATCATTGATAATATCTAGAAGAAGATGTGCTGATTCTTTGATAATATTGAGATTATGCGATTGCTCATCGTTAAGCGCTGTTTGCAAGGTCAGTTCTGTCAAGCCAATAATGGAATTCATTGGAGTTCTGATTTCGTGAGACATCACCGCTAAAAAATTACTTTTTGCCATATTTGCAGAGTCAGCAGCCTTTTTTGCTTTTATCAAAGCCTCCTCTGACTGTTTTTGTTCGCTAATATCTTTTACGATACCAAGTAAGTGGGGTTTACCATTATAATTTACGATGCTTCCTTGTACCTCCGCAAAAAAAGAACTGCCATCTTTTCGGATATCAATGGAATTTACGATCGCAGATCCTTTGGAAAGAATTTCGTTGGTGAATGCTTCAAAACGATCAGAAATTTCTGGATGAATCAGTTGGGGGACAGCCATTTTTAAAAATTCTTCTTTTGAATAACCATATCCCTCGATCGCTTTTGGGTTGACATCAATAATGTTGCCCTGCATGTCAGCAATAATAATGTTTGCATTTGATGCATTAAATACAGCCTCAAAATTATTTTTTGCTTCCTGAAGTGAACGCTGTGTTTTCCGAAGCCGAAGATGTGTATTCACTCTGGCAATCACTTCTTTATTTTTAAATGGTTTGGTAATATAATCGACTCCGCCAACAGAAAATGCCTTGACAAGATCATCGGTTTCTTTAAAAGAACTTAAAAAAATTACAGGTATATCGCAGGTAGACGCATCTTCCTGTAAACTGCGGCAAACATCAAAGCCATTCAATTCTGGCATGTTAATATCAAGCAAAATCAAATCTGGTGGATCTTTTTTTACAGCTGAAAATACCTTGACACCACTATCCAACTGTTGAGCAATAAATCCATGTTGTTCTAAAAGTTTAAATAAGAATTGCAGGTTTAATTCCTGATCATCAACAACCAAAACTTTTGCAGGTGTTTCTGTTGAACTATGCGATTTTTGTTCAATATGTTGCATTAAAAAAATCCTTTTATGTTGGAGAGGAAGGCTTTGAAAAAAAATCCGTTTAGAAATGATTTACTGTTCAATTATTAAACAGCAAGCATATGTGTACCAAAATTTTTATCTTTAGTATCCCTGGCTTTAACACAAAAACAAACAATTACTCAATGAGGAATTTATTTTTAAAGCTTTCCTAAGCAATCAATCATAAAAAGCAAAAATAGTTCTCCCACATCTGGTTAAAGTTGATAAAAGCCGACGACATAAGCCAAAATATTAATTTTCCGCGTTTATTGAATAAATTTCAACAATTGCGGAAAATTAAGTTCATATTTTTCAGGCCTAAAAAAATCAAAAATCAGCAACAAGCTTTTTATTCAGCTTCAACAGTGTAGGCCGATTGAGATATATTTAGATCTACGCTATTCATGCAATATTCGGTACACAGATTTGTATAAAATTTTATACAAGCTTTCAAACAAAAAATAAAAAATTATGAATGATCATATCAATCAATTTTAAATTTGCCTAACATTTTTTTTAAGCATGGATTCACTTTTATTCCACCTTCCTATCTTTCACATGAGCGCTGAATTTCAGAGATCTCATGACATGACATGAATGATAAAGTATGCGATCATAAATTTTCGGGTATATCGTAGTAAATATTTTGATATTCGTCTGGTTGGTCAAACCTTAGTTCACCTTCAAACAAAAACCGAAACCAAACCTATATTAGAAATTAATGTAGGGCGAACCTTATGCTCGCTCTCCTGACAACAATCGTTTGCGAACCTATGACCGAAGGCAAACGTTTCTAATTCATTCTCGAACATAGGTTTGATACTATTGTTTGACGCCTTTTTTGTTTCATTTTACCCAATTCTGACATGTATTTTTCATACAAATTAAAAACATAAAAATTAGTTATATATTTCAAATGAAGAAAATAAATTGACCAGAGTCAATTAATAAATTATAAATAATCATATTTTTTACAATCTATTTTCCTATTTTCAGTATCAACTTTGGTGCGTCATCACAATTGCAGGTCAAACCGAAACCAGGCCTATGAGCAAAACCAATGTAGGGGGGAACCTTATGTTCGCCCTACAAACAATAAGTAAGCGAACATAAGGTGCCCCCCTACATTGGTTTTGCTCATAGGCCTGGTTTCCATTTGACCTGCAATTTTGGTGACACTCAAATACTTGTTCAAAAAAATGAAAATGGATATGCCAGTCAATATATTTTAGTACATTACAAAAAGGAGAACATAATGTCAGAATCAACAAAAAGTAAGATTGTATCGATCAAACCTGTTGAAAAAGAAGTGTTTATTATGACAGGAAACTATCGTGTGAAGGGTTTTATTTCACTCCTACCAAATGAAAGACAAACAGATTTTTTGCTGAATGCCCGACCATTTGTAGCGGTGACTAATGCAGAATTGTTTGATATAAATGGTTGTGAGCTTTTAAAAGCACCATTTGTGAATGTTCATCGAGATCATATTCAGGTGATTTCACCTGTTGAAGATGGTACCGATTTTAGTGAAACCAATACATGTCAGATTGTCATATAAGCACTTTCTTGCGATTGCAGTTTTAAAATGTTCAATTGGTGCTTGTTTTTTTTTACAAAATAAGATAAATCTTTTTAGAAATCTTTAAATAAATATTTCATTCAATCATTGTTCATTTTGTTTTTGAACCCAGATGTCAACACTTATGCTTGATGTGGGCGCAATTCGAAAAAGGGAGTGCTTTCTTAGCCCTGAAAAGAAGAAGAAAAATAATTCCTTTTTTTCGAATGCGCCCACTTAATGTTTATTTGTTGAACTGAACAGTCAAGTATAATAAATGGGATACTTGTTTACAGAGAGAGTCCCTTTATTTTTTAATCATCAATACTAAATTTACAGAAAAATACATAAAACCAATGAGATTAACAACAAAAAGCAGATATGGCACCCGAATGGTTTTGGATATCGCCATTAATGGAACTGAAAAACCCGTTCCAGTTTCGGACATTGCCAGGCGCCAAAACATTTCTTTTAAGTATCTTGAAAAATTGATCGGTAAATTAAAGCACGGTGATATCATTAAAAGTCATCGAGGACCATTTGGCGGCCACATGTTGTCCAGGCCTCCCAGTGAAATTACAGTGGGAGAATTAGTGCGTCTGTTGGAAGATAGAGGTGCGATTACCGATTGCGCAGATACAGATTCCAATAATTGTAGCGAATGCAATCAAGCAGGGGAATGCATGACCCAATGGGTATGGATTGAGGCCAGCGAGGCTATGTTTGAACGCTTAGATAATATTACGATTGATTTTTTACTGAAAAAATTCGATAATGGTCGTATATTCTAATGACTGCTTGAAAAATACAGACAGAATCTCCTTTATATAAAAAAATTTTTGAGAAACTTAGGGATGCTCTGAAAATAAGTTCCTCATTATTTAATATTTGTTGATTCGTTTCTGAACCATGATTACACTGAAAAAGATGAATAAGATGAAATAAAAACACTTTTAATTCATCTTATTCATCTTCTTCAGTGTAATCATGGTTCAAAAAACTGAATGAACATTTATTTATTTAATGGGGAAATTATTTTCAGAACATTCCTTACGTTTTTTGAACCATGATTACACTGAAGAAGATGAATAAGATGAAAAAAACACTTTTAATTCATCTTATTCATCTTCTTCAGTGTTATGTTGCGAGTTGGGTTAAGATGCTGAAAAATTTGATGATTTACCTGAAAAGTTGTTTTGTAATTATTGATAGCAAAAACAAGAGGTTATGATTATCCAGTTTTCGCATAAAAAAACTCGCAACATAATATGAAAAACTCACAACATAATAATCTGGTTCAAACGCACCTATATTGTTATTACTAAGTACCAAAAAATTTTTTTTCGAAAATATTCATTATTGATTTCTATC
>Ga0272440_1003363_pt1 | contig 11987 bp, 14 predicted proteins | sample SSMMMBAug17_FD_192440 | JGI IMG/M metagenome (GOLD analysis project Ga0272440, IMG submission 192440) | Marine sediment archaeal communities from Little Sippewissett salt marsh, Falmouth, MA, United States - SSM-MMB-Aug17 | ecosystem: Environmental > Aquatic > Marine > Wetlands > Sediment ... | reverse complement strand
CATATTTTTAGGCGTGATGGCAAATTGGTGGCGTCTACAACACAGGAGGGGCTGATTCGTTATAAAAAATTCAAAAAGTCATCTGACATTTCTAAAAGAGACACTTAGGGATTCCCTGAAAATAAGTCCCCCTTTTTAAAAAATGTTCATCGGGGTTTTTGTTCTGTAGAGACGTAGCATGCTACGTCTCTACGTGCCAAACTATTATACGTTCAATCAAGATAAATGGGGAACTTATTTTTCGAGTATTCCTTAATTTATAAATGCTTTATAATTATGTTCCCCATTTTGAAAGGATGGAGTGTACATTTTTAGATGTGAGACACCCCAAATCTAAAGATTTGGGCTCCAGTCGTTTAATTAAACCGAACATAATTCAAAAGAGGGAACCTATTTTTAGCATTTTCCTAAATGAATTTCATCAACAAAAAGCCCCCAACTAAAGCAACAACAAAAGCAATGGAAAGAATATTAAAATACCTTTCAATAAACGCTTGAATTTTTTCACCATAAAAATAGATCAACGTGCTGATTATAAAAAATCTGGCGGAACGAGATATCAATGATGCGACTGTAAACACAAATAGATTAATATGAAATGCACCTGCTGAAATGGTAAAGACCTTATAAGGAATGGGGGTAAAGCCTGCAATGGCAATAGCCCAGGCATCGTAGGCTGTATATATTGTTTGAAGTCTTTCAAATTGAGAGGATAAATCATAAAATTCAATAATTGGCATGCCAGCAGTTGACATAAATGAATATCCAATGAGATACCCCAAAAGCCCCCCCAGAACCGAACCTGCCGAGCATATCAATGCAAAATAAAATGAACGTTTGGGAATTGACACGCATAATGCGATCAACAAAACATCCGGCGGAATTGGAAAAAATGATGACTCACTAAAAGCCAATATAAAAAGTGCCCATACACCATAGGGCGAATGGGCCCAGGATAGAACCCAATCATACAGTTTTTTCATTACAATTGCTTATCCTTAATATTACTGTTGATCAATTAGCCTTTCCAGGCATATTGACCGATCAAGGGGACAAATCGCACCAATGAAAAGTCGTTCACATGAACACCTTTCTGGTCTTTGAAAACTTTTACAAGACTTTGCACAGACCTGTCTCCTACTGGAATGACCATTCGTCCGCCTACAGCCAATTGACTGATTAAGGTAGATGGAATCTTTGGGGCAGAGGCGGTCACAATGATGGCATCAAATGGGCTATGTTCAGGCCATCCCAATGATCCATCACCATGATGCGTATGAATATTTTTGTATTCCAGCGTGTTAAATGCTCGCTCCGCTTTAACCAACAATGGCTTAATTCGTTCAACAGTATATACTTCCTTTGCAAGCAACGATAGAATTGCTGCCTGATAGCCGGAACCAGTGCCAATTTCCAGTACCCGATCATTTTGATTGATTTGTAATGCATTGGTCATTTCTGCAACAATGTAAGGTTGGGAAATGGTTTGCTCCATTCCAATGGGCAAGGGATGGTCTTCATAAGCATATATTTGCTGAGATCTGGGAATAAACATATGACGTTGTACTTTTCTCATGACATCCAGAAGACGTTCATCTGTTATGCCTCTTCTTTGAATTTGAATGTCTACCATATCATCAATGGTTGTTTTCGGTTCTATCATAATTATCTTTATTATTATTTATTATAGATTATTATCAGTCACTTTTTCCGGGAATGATTGATACGCGAAGCCAATGAGCCAGCGAGTTTTTTTCCAGGTTGTCCCTGTCCACTTGATCAACATCTGAAAAAAGTTTGACTGGATCACGAAACCAATCAGATCGTTTTTTTATAGGACGACTTTCATCCAGCGCTCTCACCACCTGTGCCGGATTACCGACAGCAATGCTATTTGATGGAATATCGCGAACAACAATGCTTCCCGCACCAATAACACTGTTTTCTCCAATGGTAACGCCTTTACAGATAATGGCACTTTCTCCAACCCAAACATTTTCTTGAATCCTTACCGGCTTATGGGGTCCCATTGCCACGCGATCATAAACATCATGCCAATCTGAATCTGCAATGGAAACATTGCGGGCAAACATACAGGAATGACCCACAGAAATATGATCTGCTGAAATCATCCTTACCCCGGGAGACACCAGACAGCAATCTCCTATGGATATTCGCCCCAGGCCCTCCGCCTCAGACCATATCAACAATTTCGTTCTGGCATCAGGCGCTGAAAATAGATTGACATAATCGCCAATTTCAATAGGCCGTCCAAACAGTTCCAGATACCAGGGATTGATGATCATGGGGTTTTTACCCAGATGCGACATATGCGGTGCAACGTACCATTTGACATACCATTTATGAATAATCAATGATAATTTTTTCAACCAGTATGGACGATGATCTCTTTGCAATGTATCTCCTTGTTTTTGTTGTACATTGAATATCCAAGCATTCTGTGAAGGAAATTTTAAAGTATTATTTGTGTTTCAACAATTCCAGCTCATGCAAAAGCTTTTTTTCTCTCTCAATGGCTTCATCAGCCCTTTGCTTTTCTTTTTCAGCCCTTTGTTTTTCTTTTTCAGCCCTTTGTTTTTCTTTTTCAGCTCTAATAGTCGCTTCTTCAATTGCTCTGGAAACATCTTTTTGAAAATAGTGATTATACATCCGATCATTTCTCAATTTGCTATCTGGTGGTAATCCATATAAATCATCTAGGCGAAATTGAAAATTGGACAACACACTGGACTGAATCACAGAGTGATTATCTGATTCTATTGGTTTATAAATCCCTGAATTATTGAGCCGATAAAAAGCTGTTTCATAATGATTTCGATCCAGAATAAAATATTCCTTTACACCCGATTGTTCATACTCAATTTTTTTGATTACTGTATCGCGACGAATTTCTTCGATAGTGGAATCAGACAAGAATTCAATACACATGTCAAAGCAGCCATGATATGAACGATCTTGCTTATCCATCTGAACCGGATTAGATTGATGAATAAGTGCGAGATCCGGTTTTCGAATACTTGTTCCAAAACCACCTGACAATCTGAATCCTATCTCAAGTCCGACAAGAGACCCTTCATTGAATGTTTTCAGATATTGATCGAGTAAATTGATAAACCATAAATACATTTGAAAACTTGCAAAATCTGCCATGGGTTTCTCCTCAAGCTTTCCATTACACCATTCGTAACAGAAGTCCGGCATTTCATAATATTTTTTCCAATATTCAGTTTCAGGGACAAATATATCTTGTAAATTCTGAATACTCTTAATTTTTTTAATGTTTTGATCGAAATTAATTTGTGTTATTGGTTGCTCATTGATTTTTAAGCATTTTAAATCAGTTTGAGGGGGTAATTGAAAATGTCGTGTTTGTCTGAGCGTTTTCATAGTTTCTCCTGATATTTAAAAGGATGGATAAAAAAATGGCGGAAGTGCATGGGAATCGAACCCACCCGGGACGGTTTTAGCGCCCCACACCGGATTTGAAGTCCGGGAGCCCCACCAGTGAGCCTGGCACTTCCGAAATTGTTTAGGATTGTGCAATAATGCGACCTTCACCAGACAACTTTGAAAAACCTTTTATAGCAATATTTCTCTTTTCAGCAATAATCTTATCCAATTCTTCGTCTAAAACGTCTCGATCTCTTTTTTTCAACACATGGTGATGCATATGATATTGTATACCAGAAAACCACAGATTTTTAACTTGTATTCCACTATGGAATAATCGGTAGCAAATATCAGAATCCTCTCTGCCCCATGCCTGATCGAATACCTCGTCATAACCATCTACAGTGATATAATCATCATAGAACATGGAAAGATTACATCCTCGCAAAGATGTTTGAAATTTATGCGGACGTGCAAACCATTTACCCAATCGCGGTAATCGGAATGCATTCTTACGATTTTCCAATCCCTTTTGCAATGGGTGTATTTGTGGTAAATTGCCTCGTTCCAGTATATCATTGGTTAAAGATTCAGGTAAAAAAACACGCTTTCCCTGTAAAAAACATTTTGGGGTTGCCATGGATAAATGATCTTTGATAAAATCCGGATGAAGTGCAACATCATGGTCAATAAATATCAGATAATTACCTTTCGCATGTTTCACAGCCAAGTTTTTCACTCTTGCTTGTCGAATACCATTATCGTCGTGACTCACATGAATCCACCGATGTACACATGCACTTAAAACTGTTTGAACCAAAGTCTGCGTTTCTTGTGATGAACCATCATCTGCAATAATTATTTCAAAGTTTGGCGCTGTTTGTGCCAAAAGTGACGATAATACAACTTTTAACGCTTTGGGCCAGTTGTATGTTGTGATAATTATTGAGGCTTTGATATCGGTCATTATTTTTTACCTGTTTTGATAAAATGTATGTTATATTATGAATAATCAAAATTATTAAGGAATTCTCTGAAAATAACATCCCCATTATTGATATTGTTCGTTTTGAGGTAAATGTACTGTAGAGACGTCGCATGCTACGTCTCTACACGACCTTATTTTTTCGGACGATCAAGAAAAAAGAGCATGTTATTTTCCGATTAATCCTAATTATATTTCATGGAGGTCATGATTGTCAAGCCAATATGTCCAAACAAATGTTAATACCTTGAAAAGGTTCATTCAAGCAGAACGATTAGCCACGTGCTTTCTTCATTTAATTAAAATTGACAGTGTTTCAAGAAATGAAAGCAAATTATGCCATGCCATTCAGGAAATAATGAAGACACTGGGGGCTGAAATCATTGTTGATAATGCAGGTGAAAAAATTGATGGGAACTGCGGCAATTTGATCGTCCGGTTTCCTGGAACGATTACTGGCCCGGCAATCATGTTCTGCGCGCACATGGATACTGTGGAGCCGGGTGTAAATATACATCCGGTTGTCAATAATGGATTGTTTAAAAGTGATGGCACAACTATTTTAGGTGCGGATGATAAAAGCGGCATTGCAGTTCTTATCGAATGTATGCGCATTATTAAAGATAATCGTATTGGGCATGGACCCATTGAACTTGTTTTTACTGTTGGAGAGGAAGTTGGCCTTCTTGGAGCCAAATACTTACAATATGATAAAATTTCAGCTAGATATGGTTATGTGCTGGATGTTAAAGATCCAAATATAATTATTACGCGTGCGCCATCAGCAATAAAATTTGTTGTCACGATTATTGGAAAGGATGCCCATTCTGGAATGGAACCAGAAAAAGGGATAAACAGTATTCATCTTGCAGCCAAAGCCATTGCCGATTTACCAGTTGGACGTATTGATCATGAAACTACGTTAAATGTCGGTTTGATTCATGGTGGCGTGGCGACCAATATTGTTCCAAAAACAACAACAATCAAAGGTGAAGCGCGTAGTCATGATGATATTAAATTGAAATGTCTGACACAGAAAATAATTGATACATTTGAATCAGTGGTACAGTCATGCCCAAAATTTGAGGAGCCAGAAACATCCCGAATTTTGCCGGATATTGATATTCAAATTCTTGAAGATTTTCAATCAACACATATTCCTGATGATCATCCAGTGGTTCAGATTGCCAGTCAGGCATCTTCATTATTGAATCGTACACTTAAGATTTCACAATCAGGTGGCGCATCGGACGCCAATATTTTTTGTCAGAATGGAATTGTTACTGGTGTTTTAGGCACTGGTATGACAGATATCCATACTGTCAATGAATCGATTCAATTGGATGACATGATCAGGACAGTGGAGTTAATCCTGACAATTATTCTTCTTCATTGTCGCTAACATAATCGTGGGAAAATATTTGATCTATACCAGAAATATTGCCGGAGGATCATATGAATGATGATACATGTGCCTATCAAAAATCGTATAAAATTCATATTAACCCATCAACGATTTACAGGTTCTTCTTAATCATTTTATTTTTTGGAGAAATCTATTTTTTTTATTATTTTTACTCATCGCCGGATTTGATTGTTGTTCATAAATTCTGGAAAACCTATTTATACATTGCCATTCTTTTTCCAATTTTATTGGTCTTTATTACCAGTATTGTTGTAGAAAGTTTTCATATTTTGTTTTGTAAAGAAAAAGAAAGGGAGCAAAAAAATCAATCATGTGATAAAGACAATCAGTTGAAATGTGACCAAGCTTTATTTTCATTTCGACGTTTGTTTTCGAGATGTCCATATCTGTTGCAACTGATGTTATTAATCATTGTAACAATCTTATGCTATTATCTTAGAAATGCTGTTTTTTCGACCATTGAAACTGTAAACATGTTCATATATATGCTTTTTATATGCCTGATTGCATTTATTATTTTATTTTTTGTATACGCTGCCATACGTATGATATTTGATTATCAGATGAATATCAAAAAAATTGAATTACATTATATAAAAAAGCAAAAAATGCTGGAACCTTTTAATCGTCCTTTGCATGACGATCATGCCCAAAAAAAGATGACTCACAGTCAATAGACGAGAGAACTATATGAAAGGAATCGCCAAAAAATTTAAAATCGGTGATATCGAATCACTTTTTTATTTTTATATCGGTTTTATTCTATTGTCTGAAGTTTTTGTTATATTCATGTTTAAAAAAGTGTCTCTTGTATTGGATATTCCTTTAGATTTTTGGTCCTGCTTCTTTTTATTACTGATTGTCCCCCTTGTTGAAACCTTTTTACTTGGATTGATTACAGAAGCCTTTAACTATATCTTTTTTATGAATGAGTCTATTCACAAAAATAACTTTTTTGCATTATTTGTATCAAAAACAAAAATGCCTTTTATTGTTATTTTGTTATTGTTGACACTTTTTATTTATGTTTTGCTCAATATTGATGAAATATTGAATTTCATCATAGGTTCAGGAACATTTGTAATAAACCTTTTTTTGACAATTGTAGTCATATTTTTTGTTGGCATTTTTATGCTTCTGGTTTTGAAATTATTTTTATCCTATAAGCTCAAACTAAAAATACTGCGCTATCAGTTTGAATTTGAACAGCAAGAAGTCGACAATTTAAATATTTGTAGAAAGGAAGTTCACTCTTTACCGAAATCGTAATTGATTTGGAATCCTTTGAAATCATTTCTTCCTTTTGGATAGAGTCCCAAATCATTAATTTGGATATCAAACGCTTTGCCAAATCTAAAGATTTGGTGATTCCAATAATCTGGCGATAGCAGGAGCATGATTATCATGAATTAAGGTGCATATTTTCTCATTGCCAGCACTGCAGCACCATAAGCACCCATGAGCTGGGGATCTACAGACAAGTATTGAATCGGCAAACGTAGCTTCTTTTCCAATGACTGAATGAGGCCTTTGTTTTTAGAACATCCGCCGGTTATAGCGACAAGCGGTTGGATACCTGTTTTCTTCATTAATGTAAAACAGCGTTTGGCCACTGATGCTTGAATGCCTGCTGCAATGTCTGCTGGATTTTTTCGTTTGGCCAACAGGGTGATTACCTCGGTTTCGGCAAAAACGCTGCATTGTGATGTTACCGGAATAATCTTTTTGGATTGCAAGGACAGATTTGAAAAATCCGCAATATCCATTCGGAAAATATTGGCCATCATTTCAAAAAAACGTCCGGTGCCGGCAGCGCATTTATCGTTCATTGCAAAATCCAGCACTTCACCATTATTTCCAACAGAAATTGCTTTGACATCCTGACCACCAATATCTATAATGGTACGTGTTTCTGGCAGGCATGAAAAAGCACCCATTGCATGACAGGTAATCTCTGAAATATTCTCATTAGCAAATGGTACTTCACGACGACCATAGCCGGTACCAATAAGATAGGTAATATCTTTGGAAGATAGTTCAGAACCAATTGATTCACAGGCCATTTTTAATACACGATTGGCTGTTTCTTCTGGATCAATCTCGCTCTGGCAAACAGCCGAACCGACAATACCATCCGCATTGATTATCACAGCTTTACCAGTTGTGGATCCCACATCACATCCTGCAAAAAATTTACATTGCATATTTATTCCCTCTTATTTATTCATAATATTTTCCATAAACCGGTCCATTTGTCCAATAATGCCATCATGAGACACAACACGCGGATCAGATAAATCATAGTCAATAATCAACAATGGAATCCCCTTTTTGCGACATTTTTCGCGTAAAATGCCATTAAGTGCAGCAGTATTTTTACAACCGATATGGCCGGCAACAAGAATCATATCCAGATCAAAATAGGTATAAAGATAAAACATATCATCAAAATAATTTTGGGCAGGCCCTCGGGTGTGTCTGGCCATTGGGCCAGTCATGATAATATGTGCAAGGCCTTTCAGCATGGCGTCTTTGGTACTGATATCAATAAATGGTTGGCGATTATAGGACATACTGTCGATAATCAATGACAATCCATATTGCTGTTCAGCCCAGGAAAACAGATCGATAAAATGAAGTAATGGCGGATTCCAAAGCACTGTTCGATATTTTTCATTGGGAACCGCCGCAATATTGTTTTGAACATTCTCATTGGCCAATTCTGTGAGATATTTAAATAATTCGGTTCCATTGGGATCTCCGGGGGTGACATTGAAACACCATAAATGGCTTAGATAAATGGCTTCGGCAGCCAGCGGGGCAGGACGTTGACGAATGGCTTCCCATAGCTCAAGCTCATGTGCGGCCATTTTATTCCTTTCTTCACATATTGCGTGTAAATGATCCCAGTCCATTTTTCCGGGGGTATGATATTCGAGCCAGTCAATCATTCGTTTCAGTTCATTGGCAAAATAATCTGTGGCCCGGTCATTATAAAAATTATAGGGAACATCCAATTGAAACATAGGTATATCAAGTTTATTTTTAATTAATTGATAGGATGCCATCCCCCCATCACATGGAGAGTTGGATGTCAGTATTGCTTTGACTGGTGGCGCTTCATTATTGAGAATAATTCCCATCGTGCTTTTGGGAAGACTGCACACATCCGGCGGAATGCCCGAATTTTCAGCAATATCAATATATTTTTCAACAGAATGGGAATCGACAATTGGCATTAAGATCCCCAGTAATTCAGCCATCCAGGTTTTCAGCCCCATGGCAACAAGAATTTCAGGCGGCACCATGTCTTCATGTAAAACCAGTCGATCTGTATCCATCACAAGATTATCTAAAAGGTGCATTAAATTGGGAACAATTTTTTCAACCACAGCCGCATTGGCTTTACGATAATTGCCCTGACGTCCTTTGGTCACCATTGTCAGTAATCGATTGACATTTGCAAGTTTCAACAGCCAGGGGTATTTGTATATGTTTTGAATTGTCTGGATTGAGCCATGACGCAAGGGCATTTTCAAAATGTTTTGATTATTTTTTAACCATGATTGATAATATACGATCTGATCTTGAATGTGTGAAATTATTTCCATTAGCGTACTCCTGTTATAGAACGATTTGTTCAATAAATGCCTGAACACGTGTACTCAATTGGCCTTCACCTGAAAAACTGTAGTCTCGTTCCAGTTTTAAAACTGGAATTTTCTTTTCTTTAAGAAAAGAAATCACCTGTGTTGTTTCAACCCCCCAGATATCACAAAACTTGATTGGCGCAATTATCACGCCATCAACATGATATTCTTTGACAGTCTGAATTATTAATTCCAGACGCCCAGCAAAGGTATCCATCATTCGCGGACAGGCATTGGTGTGAAGTAAATGCGCCGCCATATCATAAAAAGGATTGTCTGTTTGCGGACATATTTCAAGTTGCGGAATGGCACCTGAGCAAAATCTATCGGCAACAACCAGCGCACCATTGTTTTCGATGGCTTCAATCCATTCATATTGATCAATAACACTGCTCACCACAAGCAAGCGCACCTTATCGTTTACAGGGCAGGTCCTTTCTGGCAGTTCCTTTTCTATTTTGTCAATAACAGGTTTCATTAATTGAATGGGGAGTGTCCAGGATGCATGCATCAGGCGATGAAATTCTGTCCCTGAAAAAGCAGGCGTGTTGTTTTTTCTGAAGTTTGCGATGTTCTGCAAGGATTGCATCATCGCATTATGATCTGTAATTGCCAGCGAAATATTTGAATCATTGATATCCGTCTGAAAATGGTCTGATAATGCCACTGATAATGCTTTCAATTCCTGTGAAAACCAGGAAATGGCATCATGACCGCCTTTGTGGGGAACATCCAGTATATAACAAAAATCTGGTGTCAATATATACTGAAAATTATCGTACAATCGGCGAAGATGGTCACAACCGGCAGCGAATATCCATCCTTGAACAAATTCCAATTGATCATCCATGGCATACTCTAATAAGCTTCGCGTATAGGAACAGGTGACCTGAGATAAATAAATATCAGCCAACTCTGTTCCGCCAGTCAGGCCAATGGCATTTAGCCGATATGGAAACAACTTGCCAACACTTAATAGCATTCGTGGTACATTATTGCAGGCATAGCCCAGCGGAATATTGTCATTATCAATGGCGGTCTCAAGCATTTTTTGGGGATAAAAATTAAATGCATTGTGCGTTTGGGAAAGCATACGTATCTCCTATTTTCTGGTTTGAGTTTGTCTAACCACTTGAAATATATATAAATACAATCAAATGATCGCCTTTAGTATTCCTCATATTAACAACTGATTATAATTTTTTTATGAAAAACTCGCAACATAATATTTTTCTTTTTTCGCACATAAATAGATGTAGACAAGATCTTATATGTAGATACAATTAAGTTTCGACTTTCGACATTGTCAACTTATGAAAAAAGGTGTATGGTCTTTCAAATATTAACAGTATACCATTTAATCGTTCCCCAATATTCCAATAAAACACTTGTCCTCAGAAGCATCCGCACCACCTGACAGCCCCATCGGCCATAGGTCAATGCACACTCATAATCTTCACGACCATGACCGGGTGCTGTGTGAACACATCCCGTCCCTGCATCAAGCGTGACATGCTTACCAAGCACAACAAGTGACGCGCGTTCATAAAATGGATGCCTGCAAGGCGCGTTCATAAAATGGATGCCTGCAAGATTTATGTTCCAAAGCTGTTGCTGCAATGCTGCAAAGGATCTGATAGTTTTGAATCCCAAATTTTTGCATACAGGTATCAACCAACTCTCAGGCAAGAATGAGAATTTCGTCATCAGTTGTTGAGACAGCAAGGTATTCAAAATCTGGATGAAGTGCAATGGCCATATTTGCAGGGATAGTCCAGGGGGTTGTTGTCCATATGACAATTGCGACCTTTTTATTTGCCAGACGATCATGGATATCGCTCAAGTCCGATTCACATTGGAATTTAACAAATATGGCGGGTGAGCTTTCATCCTCGTATTCGATTTCAGCCTCAGCCAGAGCGTTTTGGCATTGACAGCACCAGTGAACCGGTTTGTTTTTGCGATACAGACTCCTATTCAGCGCAAATTTGCCACATTCTTTTGCAATGATTGATTCAAAACGATAATTCATGGTTAGATAAGGTTTCTGCCATTCTCCAAGCACACCGAGTCGTTTGAATTCATTGCGTTGAATATCGATATATTTTTCAGCATAGGCGCGGCATTTTTTTCGGGTAGCGACCTGACTTAACTCTTTTTTCTTTTTTCCCAATTCCTTGTCTACATTATGTTCAATGGGTAAGCCATGACAATCCCATCCAGGTACGTATATGGCATTAAATCCAGCCATCTGACGAGACCGGACAATGATATCTTTTAAAATTTTGTTCAAGGCTGTGCCAATGTGAATGTTTCCATTGGCATAAGGCGGGCCATCGTGCAGAATGAATCGCTTTCGGTTTTTAGACCTTTCCCGAATGGTTGAGGATTTAATTGCTTCGTGCCCCTGTGGTAAAGGTGCAAAACAAAAATCCAATAAAAAAAAGAATGCTGAATGTAACAATTTAAAAAAGGCTATTGAAAAAATGCTTTCAAAACTCAGATCTAACTATAA
>Ga0272440_1003362_pt1 | contig 11989 bp, 11 predicted proteins | sample SSMMMBAug17_FD_192440 | JGI IMG/M metagenome (GOLD analysis project Ga0272440, IMG submission 192440) | Marine sediment archaeal communities from Little Sippewissett salt marsh, Falmouth, MA, United States - SSM-MMB-Aug17 | ecosystem: Environmental > Aquatic > Marine > Wetlands > Sediment ... | reverse complement strand
CTTACCATTTTAGAATTCCCTGGAAGGGATTGAAACAACCGAAAGCTGGCTGAAATCGCACCTGTTTTGGATCTTACCATTTTAGAATTCCCTGGAAGGGATTGAAACTCTGTTCAGGATGTTTTTGAAACAATACAAACAGTTCCACTTACCATTTTAGAATTCCCTGGAAGGGATTGAAACGTCACAACGCCAATAGGTTCCGATGTTGTTTTTTCCTTACCATTTTAGAATTCCCTGGAAGGGATTGAAACATGAGATTCGCTTTAAAGGGTGCTGGCGCGTTGTTAACTTACCATTTTAGAATTCCCTGGAAGGGATTGAAACAATGGCGCAACATTATACTCTGCCCCTTCATTCTCAGCCTTACCATTTTAGAATTCCCTGGAAGGGATTGAAACCGTGACGTTTATTGTTCGGTCCCCCAACTTGAGTTCCACTTACCATTTTAGAATTCCCTGGAAGGGATTGAAACTGTGCTCAAGAAAACCGGTGCGGGACTGGCGTTTCAGCTTACCATTTTAGAATTCCCTGGAAGGGATTGAAACAAAAGGTGGCGGGATTTGGCTGTCACGATTCCTTATCCTTACCATTTTATGCAAAAAATGGGGTCAGAGTAAAATTAAGCGTTCAAAATTAAATTTACTCTGACCCCAATTTTCAATTTACTCTGACCCCAATTTTCCTTTGAGGTAATTGTACTGTAGAGACGTAGCATGCTACGTCTCTACACGACCTTATTTTTTTGTACGTTCAAGATCAAGAAAAATGAGTATGTTATTTTCCGGGCATGAGATCGTCATAATTGGCCTATTTGGGTTACACTCAATTTAATTTGGTTGCTGACATTTGATATTTCTTTTTTGATGTGTTATACAACAAATCAAGTACGCAATGGACACATTTCATAAAAGGGTGTCTTTTCTTAGGAAACAAAGTGTTTCTTTTTTTAACCTGGATTACATTTAAGAAGATGAAAAAATCACTTTTAATTCATCTGAAGATGTGGACTCCAGCGTTTTAAAATGGGGAACTTATTGTTCGAGTATTCCTATGTTGATAAAAACAAAAAAAGGTAAAGGAGAAAAAAAAGAATGACAGAAATAGAAAAAATTATTGCAAGAGAAATAATTGACTCTCGTGGAAATCCAACAGTTGAGGTTGATGTCATGTTGATTAGCGGTGTTGGGCGTGCAGCAGTCCCATCAGGGGCATCGACGGGTACACGCGAAGCCCTTGAACTACGTGATCAGGATGAAAAACGTTTTTTGGGAAAAGGCGTTTTGAAAGCAGTTGAAAATATCAATTCTGTTATAGCGCCCGAAATTGAAGGTATGGACGCTTCTGAACAGACAGAAATTGATCGTCAAATGTTACAGCTAGATGGAACGTCCAATAAATCTAAGCTGGGAGCAAATGCCATTCTTGGCGTTTCAATGGCTGTTGCACGAGCGGCTGCCAATGCATATGAACTTCCATTATATCGATATCTGGGCGGTATCAATGCCTGTGTTCTGCCATTACCTATGATGAATATTATCAATGGTGGCGCGCATGCAGCAAATAATCTCGACATCCAGGAATTTATGATCATGCCTAAAGGTGCGGTGTCCATTTCAATGGCTGTGCAAATGGGTGCTGAAATATTTCATAATTTGAAAAAAATCTTAAATAAAAAAGGGTTACAAGTTGCTGTGGGTGATGAAGGCGGATTTGCTCCTAATTTGGGATCCAATGAAGAAGCCCTTGCATTCATTATTAATGCTATTGAAGCTGCGGGGTATGAACCTGGCAAGGATGTTGGTCTGGCTCTTGATGCTGCCGCCAGCGAGTTTTATACTGATGGCACATATCAATTTAAGTCTGAGAATAAATCCATGTCCGCTGAAAATTTGGTGGATTATTATGAAAGCTTGATTGAAAAGTATCCCATTTTATCTATTGAGGATGGTTTGGCTGAACAAGATTGGGATGGATGGGCTCTCATGACAAAACGCCTTTCTGATAAAATTCAGATTGTTGGGGATGACTTATTTGTCACCAATTCAACAATTTTAAAAGAAGGGATTGACAAAAACGTTGCAAACTCCATTTTAATCAAATTAAATCAAATTGGTTCAGTAACTGAAACGATGGAAACCATTGAGATGGCCAAATTAGCCGGTTATACAACTGTAATCTCCCATCGATCTGGGGAAACTGAGGATACGTTTATTGCAGATCTTGCTGTTGCTGTGAATGCCGGGCAGATTAAGACCGGATCTCTTTCCAGAACTGACAGGGTCTGTAAATACAACCAGTTAATTCGTATTGATTCGGCATTGGGTGACGCTGCCAGGTTCTCAACTGCATTTAAATAAGTTTTGATGATTGGAGCAATCTAAAAATGAAAAAATGTACATTTATCATTGGTATGCTTTTCATTGCCATATCTGCGCATGCTTATGTAATGCCTGGCAAGCAAATGGTTGAAGAGATGGCAAAAAATATGGGTTCGATGAAATCCATGTCTGCGGTACATTCGTTTATCATGCATAATCTGGAATACAATGATGGGCAGCCATTAGAATTGAAAGAAACTGTGATTTACAAATTTCCAGATTCCCTGCATTCTGAAATATTGATGAACGATAAACAGAAATTGCATGTTGTTTCTCCCAAAGGGGTGGTTACGATTATTGATGATGTCATTTCTGAAGAACCACATACCACTTTTGATCTCTACAAATACCTTCTGCTCGAACGTGATAAATCAATGATTACAAGACGCTTATCGGTCTCTGGAATTAATGTCAATATTTCAAGCTATGGGAAATTTGAAAAAAAAGCGGTCTATGTGATCGGTGCAAAATACCCGGATGTTTCAGTACCCCAGATTTGGCTTGAAATAAATACGTTTAGACCCTGTCGATGGATTGTAACCCCCGGTGGATATGGACAATCTCTGGAAATAGTTTACAGAAACTGGAAAGAAATCACAAAAAAAGTATGGTATCCTGAAAAGATAGAATATATTCAAGAGACCAATGTTCTGGTTGAAATCAAACTGAAGTCACTCAAAATTAACCCTGAGGTTACCCGAGAATTGTTCGATATTTCATACTATCGTCAGATGTATCCGGCGAAAACAACGTATGATTCTCCTTATGAAAATGATATGGATGAGGTCAATAAAACCATTCGGGATTTTCAACGCACCTTTGAATAACAACTAACTATTGCAAATGCCTATGACATACTCGAAAAATATATTCCCCATTTTGACAGACTGGCGTCCATATTTTCAAATTTGGAAATCTATAGATTTGGACGCCAGTTGTTCAACATGAATATGGAGAATCTTATTTTCTGATAATTCCTAAGGCATTTGCAGTAAATATAAATAAAGAAAAATCATGGCAAATCAAACCAAATTTATTTTTGTAACCGGAGGCGTCTTATCGTCTCTTGGTAAAGGGCTTGCATCGGCATCCATTGCGGCACTCCTCGAAAGTCGCGGGCTTCGGGTGACGCTTCAAAAATTGGACCCATATATTAATGTTGACCCGGGAACCATGAATCCTTTTCAACATGGTGAGGTTTTTGTAACTGATGATGGTACTGAAACAGATTTGGATATCGGACATTACGAACGTTTTACATCAGCACGCCTTGGAAAACAAAACAATTTCACCACCGGTAAAATTTATCATTCAGTTATTCTGAAAGAACGTCGTGGGGATTATTTGGGGGGTACAGTTCAGGTCATCCCCCATATTACAGATGAAATTAAGACATGTATTAGAAGTATTGAAAATGAAGCGGATGTTGTTATCGTTGAAATTGGTGGAACAATTGGTGATATTGAAAGCCTGCCTTTTTTGGAAGCCATTCGTCAATTTCGTCTGGATGTTGGAAAAGAAAATGTTTTATATATTCATTTAACACTGGTGCCATATATTGCTACTGCGGGTGAAGTTAAAACCAAGCCCACACAGCACAGTGTTAAAGAATTGCGAAGCATTGGCATTCAACCCAATATCTTAATCTGTAGAACAGATCGAAAACTGGACATGGATATTAAACAAAAAATTGCGCTTTTTTGTAATGTAGATATCAATGATGTAATAACAGCCAGAGATACAAACAATATTTATGAAGTGCCTCTTAATTTACACGAGGAAGGAATTGATAATCGTATTGTAGAATTAATGTTCATGTGGACAGCATCTCCAGATCTCAACCCCTGGAAATCCTTGGTTAACAGAATGAACAATTTGTCAAAATCGGCTACAATTGCGGTTGTCGGCAAATATACCGATTTAAAGGAATCATACAAAAGCTTGAATGAGGCATTATTTCATGGCGGTGTGGCGAATGATTGCAAGGTCACCCTTAAATATGTCGATTCTGAAAATGTCTCTGAGTCAAATATCGAACAGATATTGGGTAAAGTTGATGGTATACTTGTTCCCGGTGGATTTGGCAATCGCGGGATTCCTGGAAAAATTTTGACAGCTAAATTTGCACGAACCAAACAAATGCCTTTCTTTGGCATTTGTTTGGGGATGCATGTTGCAGTGATAGAATTCGCTCGTAATGTTGCAGGTTTCACCCAGGCGCACAGCACTGAATTTGATCAGAATACGCCTGATCCAGTTATTTATCTGATGCGGGAATGGTATGATGAAAAAACAGATACCATTCAAAAAAGAGATACGCAATCCGAAAAAGGTGGAACCATGCGTTTGGGTGCTTATACATGTAAACTTGTTTCAGATACATTTGCGCATAAGGCTTATAAAAATGAGACCATTTCAGAACGTCACAGGCATCGCTTCGAATTCAATAAATCCTACCAGGAAACATTTGAATCACATGGTCTGGTGATTAGTGGTACATCTCCTGATGAAGAACTTGTTGAAATTATTGAATTAAGAGATCATCCCTGGTTTTTAGGATGTCAATTTCATCCGGAATTTAAGTCCAAGCCAATGAATCCCCATCCATTGTTTCGTGAATTTATTGGAAGTGCAATTGCCTGCCAAAAAGAAAACGCTCACAATAAATAATAAGTAAGAAATACTCTGAAAATTAAGTTGAGTGTAACCCAAATTGCCGAAATCAAACCTATGATCAAAGAAAATGTTGGGGCGAACATGCGGTACGCCCCTACATTGCACGTTGGTTTAATCTGTTCATAATCTAAGTCGGGCTGGTTCCAGGGGGTGCTCCAAAGCTATCTCCACCAATAATCTGGCAGCATCGGATCAATTGCTTTAGCAGCGTGAATACCGCGTTGTATCAAGAGTTCGATTATCTGACATGCCGCAATTTCAATACTCTTTTCAACAGGTTTGGAGAGCGTTATTCCACTTCCAACATTTTCAGGCACAATACCAATTATAATAAGCTCTTTGGGACCAATTTGCTGTAAAGCCATAAACTGTAGCAGATCAAAAAAACTGATCTGATGCGGGGATAGTTTTATGTCTGGAGATTGACCTAATATTGAAGTCCCAGTCAATACGTGCACTGTGCCAGGAATATCCGAAATTGTCAGGGCATCAATGATAATTAACACATCTTTTTTCATTATTTGGGATTGCAGTGCCACGCCTGAAGTGCCGCCATCAATGAGCGTCACATATGATGGAAAGGTGTAAGCCGCCTCAAGATATTTAATGAGTGTTACACCAATTCCATCATCTTTTTGCAAAATGTTGCCAATTCCAACAATGGCAATGTGTTTAGACTCTGGCGCGTGCACTTCCAAGTGTCTTTCCTTCCGGACTGAACGCATGAATTGCACAAGACATACATGGATCAAAGCTATGTAAAGTTCTTAGTGCTTCCAATGGTTGTTTCGAATCTGCAATGGGATTGTCAATTAATGCCGCTTCAGTAGGTCCTAAAAGACCTTTGCTGTCTCTAGGGCATAAATTCCATGTTGAAGGTACAACTGCCTGATAGTTTTTAATCTTTCCATCTTCAATAACAATCCAATGGGTCAAAGCCCCACGAGGTGCTTCGTGCATTCCCACGCCCTGGCATTCTCCTTTTGGATATTCCGGCGGATTAAAAATGGTGGTATCACCTGTGCCAATATTATCAACCAGTATTTTCCAATGATCCAGCGCCATATCCTGTATGGCTACGCAACGAATGACACGTGCGGCATGCCGTCCCAATGTTGATGGCAAAGCTTTGACCAGATCCTCAACAGTCAAATTAGCTGCACTGTTAACATTGGTCGCCCTGCCAATTGCATTGACTGTATCTGCAAATTTTTTGACATATTTTACTGTGAGGGGATCACTAAGCATATAACTTGATAACACCTGTGCTGCAGGGCCGACCTGCATGCGTTTACCATTGAATCGTGGACTTTTTACCCAGGAATATTTTCCCTTTGGATCAAACTCACCGGGTTTTGGATCTGTGGTCTCTCGATAAGGATGTAAATCCCAGTCGCCATCATACCATGATCTCGCAATACTCTCACTGATATTATTTTCAACGTATGGATCCTTGAAACCTCTAATATCAGCAACTTCATTATTAATAACAGTGCCTGCCCGCATGGTAAAATGTTTTCCAACAGTATCGGTTGGAAATTCAGGAACAGCCAGAAAATCGTTTACGCCTTTTCCATATTCCGCCCAGGGCATGTATTGACTCATAATCGCGCACACATCATTAAAATATGCATTTTGTACAAATCCACGAACTTCATCAAAATACCCTTTAACTTTTAACAAAGTGGTCATATTTACCGATGCTTCCTCATTTAAATCAATGGGATTGGCAACGCCGCCTACAGCTAAATTTTGAATATGAGGGCATTTTCCACCCAATAGTGCCACAACTTCATTTATTTTTCGTTGATATTCGAGTGCTTGCAGATAATGGGTAACAGCCATTAAGTTAAGTTCTGGTGTCAGCCGCATGGCTTTGTGTCCCCAATATCCATTATTAAAAATACCCAACTGGCCGCTGTTGAGGACACCCTGGATTTTATCTTTAACCCCTTTGAATTCAGCGACTGAATTACGTTCCCATGAGGGTGAAACAATTTGTGCCACCTTTGCAGCCTTTGAAGGATCTGCTTTTGCAGCAGATGCAACATCAACCCAATCTAAAGCAGAAAGATGATAAAAGTGAGAAATATGATCAAAAATAGCATGTCCGGCCATTAACAAATTTCGAATCATTTGTGCATTTAGGGGCACCTCAAGATTTAATGCATTTTCAACTGCGCGAACAGAGGCGATGGCATGCACAGTGGTACATACACCACAAAAACGTTGGGTAAATGTCCAGGCTTCACCCGGATGCCGGCCGATCAATATATTTTCAATGCCTCGAAACATGGTTCCTGAGGACCATGCATCGGTCACTTTTCCATTTGCAACAGCAATGTCCACTCTCAAATGGCCCTCGATTCGGGTGACAGGATCAATGGTTATTATTTTTTTCATTTGTGGTCTCCTTTTTCCATAATCGGAAAGGTTTTGATTATTATCGCGAATATGGCCAATTGTAAGCTTATCATCCCCATTGTAATGAACAGTTCGGGGACTGATGGAAAATAGCTGAGGCCCTTGAATGGTTGAAATCCAATGATATAAACGTTGATGCGGTATAAAGATCCGCCCACCATTGTAAAAAGCCCGCCTAAAAACAGGTTTCTTGGAATTTTTCGTGCGTTTTCATCCCGAACATAAAATATCCCCAAAAGGATTAGAATCATTTCTGCCCAAAATGAAAAGCTGATATGATCATAATGAAATGCCAATGGCAGCGCGCCACTTCGCAATACTTCGCTCATTCTGAGAATGAAAAATACGAACATAAAATTTTTCATAAAGGTAGCCAGCTTGTCCAGCAAATTCATGTATTGCCTGTCTCGGTATTCATCAGTCAAAACAAATTCTGTAACAATCACGCAGCCATAACCCATAGCAACACAGGATACCAGATGATGTAAAGAAACCAGCGGACTTTGCCACAAAGGACTGATTTTTTGTCCCATTACAACCGCTAATCCACCCAGGCCAGATTGATGCATGGTGGGAAGCAACACACCCAGGGAAATAATTAAAAACAAGAAACGATCCAAAAAATTATAGAATTTATTTAATGACACTCCCACCGGACCTTCCATATCGGCAAATTTTTCTATGATCGCCGGTGCAATTTCTAGTGTGAGGATTGCGATGTAGCTCATAACACAAATCCCCACTTCAAAAAGAACCGAATTGGCCTGCCAGTATTTAGGGATTAAAAAATTGAACAGTCCCCAATAGCGGCCTACATCGTAAAAGAGTGAAAAACCGGCAAAGGAGTATCCTAAAAGGGATAACAAAAGAGCCGGACGAACAAATCGATGATAGCGTCCTTGATTAAATACATATACTGTAAAAGCGCACGCATAACCACCACATACCAATGCCGCCCCAACAATAACGTTGATTATCTTCCAAACGCCCCAGGGCATATGGTCGGTCAAATTAGAAACCGCTCCGATACCATACATATAGCGGATAATCAAAAAAAACAGACCCACCGCTGCAACATGGAGAAGAAAAATGACCGGCGCAGTAAATATTTTACCTTCAATAGGTTTTGCTTTAGCATGTGCCATAGTTTAATCCTCCTTTTTCTTTCCCATGCGAATGTTTTTAAATGCAATCAATGCCAGGCCACAATAAACCAATATGGGAGCAATCATGTTATGATAAATTGTATGTTGGATACCTTCACTGATTCGTGCGGATGAATACGCTGGCAAATGTGGAAAACCCAGCTTTTCAAATGGAACAGATGCCAGGTAAATGACGCCTGTGCCCCCACTATCGAATTCTCCGAATATTTTTCCATTATATTTTTCTGGATGTTGATACAGACGATGTCTCGCGATTTTTAATAGTTTTTTTTGTTTACCAAAAATTAACGCGCCAGTAGGACAGGCCTCGGAACAGGCTGTTTTTCCGGCAGCGAGTAAGCCATTGTTGGAACACATTTCACATTTGACAATTTTTCCATATGCAGCATCAAATTCATATTTTGGTATGGAGAATGGACATCCCATCTGACAATACCGACACCCGCAACAGGCATCTTTATCCCAGGCAATCACACCATTTTCAAGCTTTGTCAAGGCAGATGTCGGACAACCTGACACACAAACCGGATCAACACAGTGCATGCACTGGCGTTTGATAAATGATTGTTCGCCATTTTCACCTTTATATAATTTGATGATCGTCATGGTTTTTGATGATAGATCTCTGGGCGCATCCCATAATTGGTTTTCATCATACTCAATGGGCATATTGTTGGCATCCTTGCACGCGACCTCACAGGCTTTACATCCAATGCATTTGGTGGCATCATAGAGCATTCCCACATCTTTTTCACGTCGCTCTTTAAGTTTTTCAGCCACTGCATTCTTAAAGGAAACAAAAGGAGAAAAGACCGCGCCGGCGCCAGCACCGATAACACCTTTTAAAAATGATCTGCGGCTATTCTTCCTCATGATATTCCTCCTCTGTATCTTTTAATTTCAGACTTTTTAATATGGCCATCGTGCCCACTGAACCGATTGCTGCGCCTGCCACACCTGTGGCAACCGGACTGATTCCCTTATTTTGTGGATGAATGGGTCTGGGATAGAGTTGTGAAGGATTGGCAGTATGAACCATTTCCGAAAGATCATACATGGATTGTTTGAAACCGACATTTGATTCAATACATCCAATACAGGGATGACCTATGGAAACAGGCCATTTTTTTTCTGCGTTAAACCCTTGTTCTGAACAATTACCAAAAGTACTTGGGCCTTTACATCCAAGTTTATATAGACAATATCCTTTTCGATGACCTTCATCGCCAAACGCTTCGGCAAAACGACCGGAATCAAAATGCCCCCTGCGTTCACATTGATCATGAATCAATGTGCCATAGGCAAATTTTGGGCGGTTTTCGCTATCCAGTTTGGGTAAACCATATGTCAGATAATGCACCACTGTTGATAAGAAATTATGGGGATTGGGCGGACATCCGGGAATATTGATCACCGGTTTTTTAAGATTCAAGTGCTTAAGTGTTTTTGAAACCCCCTGCGCACCTGTTGGATTGATGCCGGCTGAGGCAATCCCGCCCCATGATGCGCAAGACCCAATTGAAATAATTGCAGCCGCATGTTTGGCTGTTTTTTGAAGAATATCAATGGCGGTGTGACCGCCAATCTTACAATAAGCCCCGCCATCTTTTGATGGAATCGAACCTTCAACGACCAGGACGTATTGATCGGTATAGCGCTTCATTGCATGTTCGAGACTTTCCTCAATTTGATGACCGGCTGCTGCAAAAAGTGTTTCGTGATATTCCAACGAAATTACATCAAAAATTAACTCTGCCAGATCCGGATTTGTGGCCCTAAGCAGCGACTCGGTGCATCCAGTGCATTCTTGAAAATGTACCCAAATAACAGCAGGTTTGTCTTTTTTCTCAAATGCACTACAAAGTTTTGGAATAATGGTTGGCGAAAGCCCTAATACTGCGGCTGTTTTGGCGGATAGTTTGAGAAAATCACGCCTGCCGACATTTTTGTCCATAAAATTTTGTTTTCCATTCATAATCTTTCCTTCTTTTGTGCAGGCACAAGTCTAATTCCCAGGTTGGTAGGCCTGTGCTATTTTTGAATAATAGTTCAATCATAAAAAGATATGAACCCATTTTTTTTATTTGTCAAGAGGATTCCCTGATTGACAAAAATTTTTGACTGAATTATTGAATCTGCACAAAGACATTTATTTATGTCTTTGTGCCATCCGGTCTGCTCCAAAAAAAAATATAAAAAAATATTGCAATAAACAATAAAAATTGAGTTGGAGAAAAAAATGCAAACAAGACAACGCCTCTATTCAAATAAAAAACAACTGTTGATTATTGTCAGCAGTTGTATGCTGTTAATTGAAATCATAATATTTTCAGTAGCTTTTTCAAAGGCAAATGAACAGCCCTGCATTCGTATTGTTGATAAAAACAATGACATTATCTATGAATCCCAGGCAAGAACCTTTTCTGTATTCAATATTTATCTGTTTGAAAAAAAATATGGGCCCCTTGATAACTATCGTGTCAATATTGAACAAAAAAATTTTTCGTTTCCTTTTCGTGCATGGTTTTGTGCCGCATTTTGTGTGCCAATATTCATTGTATTAATGATTGCAATGATATTAAAAATTCTAATGAAAATCAGAAATTCACGTGAGAAATAAAGTCAATGCACAATATTATTTACAAGCGTCAATAATTTCATCTAAAGGCGCATGATCTCCAGCCTCTGAATTGGCATAAAAGTAAACAGGCATGCCATCAGAATCGACCACAACAACACCGCCCTGTTGCAATGCATCACCTTGAATGCCCTTTTGCAAATATCCAGTAGAAAGTGCATGCAAGGCGGTTTTTATTGTCTTAAAACCAAATAAAGATTTAACGCTCTTTTTAAAATCAAGCAATTGATATGATTTCAATGATGGATCAGTAAATAAATCGCCTGTATATCCAGTATCGTTTCGAAATCCTTCAATAAAGTTTGGAAATCCATTACCAATAACAACGATGCGCACATTCATTTTATTAAATGTGTCCATCTGATTTTGAATGTCCACCACCTGGCGGCGACAAATCAGTCATCCAAAATGCCGCACAAAAATCAGGACTGTTTTTTGTTTTTCCCAAAGGGATGCCAATGGTGTCTCTTTTTGTTCTTGATCCAGTACTGTTAGTTGACCTAATTCCTGGATGACTTGTTTTTCGATTTTCATTTTTAATCCTTTCAATTAATGAATGTTTAGAAAATATGAAGATCTTTTAAATAAGGAATGCTCGAAAAATAAATTCCTCATTTACTTATGTGCCAAGAACGTGTAGGGGCGAACCTTGTGTTCGCCCATCGTACATAGGAACGAAAGCGTTATTAGTTCGAGGGCGAACA
>Ga0272440_1003361_pt1 | contig 11990 bp, 6 predicted proteins | sample SSMMMBAug17_FD_192440 | JGI IMG/M metagenome (GOLD analysis project Ga0272440, IMG submission 192440) | Marine sediment archaeal communities from Little Sippewissett salt marsh, Falmouth, MA, United States - SSM-MMB-Aug17 | ecosystem: Environmental > Aquatic > Marine > Wetlands > Sediment ... | reverse complement strand
CGGTCAAATTTTTTCAAAAGGAACGTCCCTTCTTTTACGTCTCTCTTTTTCATATTGATTTTTTGAAAAAAATACTATATTTTTACTATAATTATCAATAATTAAGGAGGTAACCTATGAAAATAAAAAAAAGGGATTGTATGATCAGTATATCCAAGATTTATTAGCTGGAAAGTATACAAACTAATCATTTGTCAAATGTTGAAAAAAACAAAAAACAAAATATTTCATTTTTTACACAAGATTCGTCTGAATTTAGTATACAAATTCGATAATGTAATGTCTGGTGGTGGTATTTCTATTTTTTTTATGCTTATTAGCCTGGTATTTTTTTCTTTCTTACTGGTTCTTAGTATGAGATTTCTTGTAGAAATATATTACTCAGATCCTAATATTGAAGGAACAGGAGATATTATATGGAGAGCATTTACTCAAGTAACCGGATTAAGGTCTCTATCTCTTGATGATTCATCAAATTATACCAATAAATTCGTTGGAATCATTTCTGTTTTTTTGGGGATGGTATTTTTTTCTACTCTTGTGGCATTTATCACAAATCAATTCCAAATAAAGGTGACAAATCTTAGAAAAGGTAAAAGCAGAGTTATTGAAAAAAATCATACTTTAATCATTGGGTTTAATATGCAAGTATTTGAGATTATAGAGCAATTAATTTATTCCAATGTTAACAAAAAAAATCCAGCAATTGTCATTGTTTCAAACACAGATAAAATTCAAATGGATGATATGTTTACAGAAGAAATCAAAGTTCGAAAAAATACTCGAATAATAACAAGAAGCGGAAATATTACCAATGTAAATTTTTTAAAAAAAATGAATATAAGCAAGGCAAGATCTATAATCATATTAAATGAATCTAATGTGGCAGAGCCAATTGAAATAAAAGATAAGGGAGATACAAAAGTTCTTGAATCGATAATAGCTGTTGTGGTTGCTGCAAAAGAAGATAATTTGCCAATTGTTGTTGCTCAACTTCACTTAAAACGTACCAGGAGACTTGCAGAAAATATTGCACCTGAAAAAATTTTAATTGTTGATACTAATGAAATCCTTGCTAAAATTCTAGTATATACATCTTTAAATTCAGGCCTTGCATTTGTCTATTCCCTTATTGTTGGATACAAAGGACATGAAATATGTATACGTAAATTCAAATCAGGTTGGGGAAATCGTTCTTTTGGTCTTTTACAATTCCATTTTATCAATAGTATTCTTATGGGATTTCGAAAAAAAACAGGGGAGATACTCTTAAATCCTAACATTGATTATATTCCTGACGATACTGATGATGGAATTTTTCTTTCATATGGTTTATCTTCAATTAAGCTATATAAAAAACCTGTTATATCAGCAAAAGAGCAAGTTTTTTTTATGAAAAAATCAAAAATTGTCCTTGCAAAAAATTTGATTGTAGGTTGGAATGAAAAAGTTCAAACACTCATTCATGAATATTCTGTTTCAACCATGGAAGGCTCTATTGTTGATATTGTGGTTCATTCTGAAGCAAATTATATAAATGTTGACATTACAAAAGCTAAAAAAAAATATACTTCTTTAAAAATTAATCTTTTTATTGGTGATATTCATCAGCAAAAATTTATGACAAAAATTGCTCCCCAAACATATAACAATATTGTCATTGTTGCTGAAGAATCTATTGGAATTGAAGAAGTTGATTTAAAAACAATTTCAAGACTTTTGGAATTTAGATATTTTTTATCAAAATTTGAAAATGATACAGGTAAAACTGTTAAGACACAGCTCGTGACAGAAGTCATTGATTCTGAAAAATCTGACCTGTTTTTTAAAGCTGGTGCCAAAGAATTCCTCATACCCCACAAATTTGTATCTCAAATTATAGCACAAATATCCCAGGAGCCAGATTTAAAAAAGCTTTATGACTATTTATTTGAATTTGGACGAGGCAACGAAATTTATGTAAAACCTGCAGAAATCTTTTTTAAAAAATTTCCAATTAAGGCAACCTTTGCTGATTGCATTCGAGCAGCTCAAATTCGTGGAGAAGTCTGTTTAGGTATCAAGATTGAATCTGAAATATATGACAAAGATAAAAATTATGGTTTATATTTACTCCCTGACAAAAATATCATTTTTTATCTGGCAGATTCAGATGCCTTAGTGACACTTTCTAAAAATAGAAATTAAAGAGTTTGTATAAATATGAAAATTATCTGTCCCGAATGTAATTATTCAGTAAATTATTCACTCCCTATTAAAGATAACCGACTGTTTTGTAAACAATGTAAGAGTATTTTTTTAACACCAGTTAAGGCCATGCAACAACCTGAAACAGTTGATATTCTTTTACAGGAAAAGAAAATTAAAAAAGAATTTATAACAAAAAAAGAAGCATTGCATAAAGAATATAAGAATTTAAAAAAACAACTGAAAAATGAAAAAACACAATTAAAAAAATTAAAAAAACAATCTAAAATAAAAAATGCTCGCTCACCTGTTAAGACAACCATTTCAAAAAGAATACTCGTACATATCATTACTATTTATGTTATCTTTGTATTTATGGTAAATACAATACTTATGATATACCAATATCAGGAAGCCAAAAAACAAATCCTTATTGATTTGAAAACATCGGAATTGATATTTGGCAAAGGTATTGCCGATGCACTTTGGAATTATGAAGAAATGCTGCTTAAATCAATTATTTCTGGGATATTAAAACAACCAATTGTAGTTGGTGTTAAAATTATTAATAATCAGAACGAAAATGTTGGTGCCGCAGGCATTTTCCAAAATAAAAATGGTTCATTTGTGAATATCTCGGACATGGTAAAAGTCTTTAGTGAAAAAATAAATGAATCAGAAAAAAAACACCTTTTAAGAAATTCGGATTATTTCTATTGTGAGTTTCCTCTAACCAAAATTGAAGAAGGTACTGTTGAAAAACTTGGAGTTGCATATATTTATTCCCAAAAAAAACTGATTTTTGACAGGGTTAAAGCAGGTTATGGGATTATCCTTTTTAATTCAATTATTATTGCAATTGCTTTAATCGTAACTCTTTTATGGGTTTGTAAAAAATTATTGTCTAATCCATTATCTATGTTAACAAATGAAGTTTCTCAAATAAATCTTAAAAATTTAGATACAATTGAAATCAATATACCCAATTCAGATACAAATGAAATCAAAGTTCTTGTAAATTCATTTAATAGAATGATTCATAAAATTATGAATGAACAAAAGGCAAATATGGAAATAACAAAAACGTTTGAAAAATTCATTCCAAAACAGGTGCTAAGTAAAATTGCAGATAAAGGCATTCGCTTAATTAGTCTTGGAGGAATGAGCTCAGAACGTTTAACTGTTTTATATTGCAAGTTAAATATTTCCCAACAAAAAGATACACAAGTGTTAAACGACCGCTTATATCATTTTCTAAACGATTATCTTTCATTAATTGAAGTACCTGTGGAAAAGCATGGTGGTTTTTTTTATAAATTTGATACAAAAGAAATTATCATATTATTCGATCTTAATGATCACAAAATTGAGGCATTGTCTTCCATATATGCTGCCATTGAAATTCAAAAAGTAACTCAGCTTTTTAATCAAAGAAATGTGGAAAAAGATAAACCAAGACTTTCTGTTAGTATTGGCATTGATAGTGGCTTGATGCAATTAGGAACATTGGGAAGCAATAATAGGATGGAGTCAACAGTTATTGGAGAAGCTATTGACACTGCTGTACAGCTTCAAGAATTGACTGCTAAATTTAATTGTCAAATCATTATATCTTATAATACTTATTCCCTTTCACATCATTTTTTATCATACAAAAGTAGAGAGATTAATCAAAAAGTTATTAAAAATAATAATAAGCCAGAATCTTTTTATGAAATTTTTGATGCTGACCCGGTTTGTCATCTTAAAGATCAAATTATAGAAGACTATAATAAAGGTTATTACTATTACTGTGAACAAAATTGGATAGAAGCAATTAAATACTTTAAAAAATGTCTTAAAACATATCATCTTGATGCTATTTCAAAAATTCATTTGAAAACGTGCGAAAAGTTCCTATCAAAAGAATCTGTTTTCCATTTTCTTAAGAACAATAATATTTTTTCTAAAATACAAGATAATAATTATATTGAAAGTATTGCCAGAGTTTTAAAAAAAGAACTATATAAAACAGGAGAAGTCGTTCTAAGACAAGGAGAAAAAGGTAGTCATTTTTTCATTATTTATGATGGATATGTTGAAGTGATTATTAACAAGGAAGGAAATGATATTAAGATTACTGAATTACAAAATGGAAATTACTTTGGAGAAATGTCTATACTATCTGATGAACCGGCAAATGCCACAATCACATGCACAAGAGAGAGTGTTATTTTTGTAATGGAAAAAGAAGATTTCAAAAAACTTATAAAAACATATCCAAAACTAACTGTTTTATTTTATAAATCATATGCAGAATATACAATTGAGGCAACAGAACTTCTTCGTTGACGCGAAACAATCTGTGAGTTCGTGTAGGGGCGAACCTTATGTTCGCCCTTGAACAATTGTTCGCTTACGAATTTAGTTCGAGGGCGAACATAAGGTTCGCCCCTACACTGGTCTTTGGTATAATAAAACTTAATTATTGATTTCAATTTTGTTTTACAATATTGTTCAAATTGATTATTGTAAACTTAAAGGAGGTTAAAATATGCAAAATTCTAAATCCTCAAAAACAGGATCAATAAAAAAAACAAAAAATTTATCACCAAGAATTAAATGGCTAAGAGATTATTATTTTCAAGGTGCATATAGGAATTGGAACAATGAATATACCTCCTGGTCTACAGGAACTCCATGGGACGTTCAATATGAAGAAATGAATTATTATATTGCTCCTGAAAACTACGCTTTTTTCGATGCATTTAAAGCTTCATTTCAGGTATCATCCAAAAATATTCCTTTACCTGTTGACTTTTGGGACTGGTCAATAATGGAACGTAGAGCCTGGTTTAATAAATCTGTAATGGTTAATCATCTACCTCAAGAAATACTTCCAAATGACTTAATTGCAGGTGCAAGATTTAATATTCAAACATCCAAATGTCTGGACCAAAAACAAGCAGAAAACAGAGATAATAGAGTAACTGGTAATAATGGAGTTAGAAAAAAACTAAAATGGTTTCATGATCACGGATATGGTAATGCTGGTGCTACAAGCGGTCACCTGATTCCTGACCATGAAAGACTCCTTCGTATTGGATGGCAGGGCATTTACAATGATCTTCAACAAAAATATAACGAATTATCAGAATCTGATAAAAAAGCTAATAAAGGGGCACAATTACGTGCTATGATGATTGCTGCAACTATGCCCAGAGATCTGGCCAAAAAATACTCTGTTTGTTGTAGGTATGAAGCTCAAAACACATCCGATATTCAACGTAAACAAGAACTTGTCCAAATGTCTCAAAATCTTGATCGTGTTCCCTGGTTACCTTGTAAAACATTTTGGGAAGCGGTTCAGGCTCTTTGGATAAATCATATTCTTGTCATGAGTGATGAAAATTACCCTGGCCCTGGTGTTTCATTTGGTCGAATTGATCAATATTTATATCCTTATTGGGAATACTCAAAAAAACAAGGAATGACTGACAACTTTGCAAAAGAAATTCTTAAATGTTTTTGGGTACATGCAAATACAGTTTACGATGCTTTTATCAGAACAGGTAGACAAGGCGTTACAGCAGGATTTGGCCAGCTAATAACACTCTCCGGCTTGGGACCAAATGGAAAGGATCTTACAAACGATTTAACTTATTTAATTCTGGATGTAATAGACGACATGTCTCCTATTCTTGAACCAAAACCAAATGTTCGTATTAGTCAAAAAACTCCTGATAAGTTACTAAATAAATTGGTAAAAATGATAGCTTCAAGTCAAGGAGCACCTTTTTTGCTAAATTTTGATGAACGCTCAATGGCTGGGCTTCTTCGTGAAGCTCACAAGGCAGGAGTTGCTGACTTAATTAATCGGGAAAATGTATATAATTATGCTCCAGTTGGATGTCTTGAAAACACAATGCAAGGAAATGATCGTTCTGGGACTGTTGATGTTAACATAAACCTTTATAAAGCTGTAGAACTTACTTTATCAAGTGGAAAAGATCTAATTGAATATGGTGATATTATTACCCAAAAAAAAGATCCTATTAAACAAAATGGTCCTAATACTGGACCTGCAGAAAAATTTAAGTCATGGGATCAATTTTATAATGCATTTAAAACTCAGTTAGCATATGTCATAAAATCATGTGTAGAACTTTATGAATCAACAGAATCAATACGTGCAAATTTTTCTCCTACACCATATTTATCATGCCTTGTGAGAGGATGTGCTGAAAAAGCACTTGATATAACAAAAGGAGGGGCAGAATTATCCTTTGTGACTATAAATGCTGTAACATTTGCTGCAACAGTAGATGCTTTATTAGGAGTTAAATACCTTGTTTATGATGAAAAAAAATGCACGATGGCTGAACTTATTAATGCTTTAAAAAATAATTGGGAAGAACATCCAGTTCTACAGGCTATAGCGTTAAATAAAGCTCCTAAATATGGCCAGGACAACGATGAAGCAGACAGTCTATCACGTGATATTATGAATTTTTGGAGTGAAGAAACCTGGAAATATAAAACACGATCCACAGGACGTCAATTTCGCCCAGGAATGTTAAGCTGGAATTATTGGATATCCGATGGATACATCCTTGCTGCTGGGCCAGATGGTCGCAAAAAAGGTCAATTCTTATCCAATGCAATATGTCCATCAAATAACGCAGATATAATTGGCCCAACCGCAAATACAAATTCTGTTGGAAAAGCAATTTCAGGTAACAATAGTCCTGAAATATTTAACTTTGATGAAGGATCAAATTTATTACCTGGTGGTGCAAGCCATACCATGACATTTCATCCATCTATGGTTCATAATGATGAACAAAAAGAAAAGTTTAAATCATTCATTCGTTCCTATTCAATCAATGGAGGAACTGCACTTCAAATAAACATGCTTGATGCTGATACATTACGAGATGCACAAGCCAATCCAAAAGATTATCCTAATCTATTGGTTAGAGTAACTGGATATAATGCTTACTTTGCTACTATTGGAAAAGAATTACAAGACGAAATTATTGCGCGTATGTGTCACGGGCATTAAAAAAATACAAAACTTTTACATTTTATCATTTTGACATAATACAGTTTTATTTTTATATATTTCTAATAATATGATTATGAGGTCACATTTAAATCAGAAATTACTTAAACCAGAAAGGATGTTACTATGTTATTTTTTCTTCCAAAATCAGTCAAAGGAATCATTTCAGTAATTCTTTATTTTTTTAACACTTTATGTTGTTTTTTATTTTTATTACCAATTATAACTTTAAAATTAATTGTTCCAATACCTTTTATCAGAAAGTGGTGCAATATTTATTTAGATAGAGTTGCAAGTTTATGGATAAGTATAAATAACTGGAATACGAGACTCACTAAAAAAATCAACTGGCATATATCAGGACTGGACACATTAAATACAAAAAACTGGTATCTGGTAATCTCAAATCATCAATCCTGGGTAGATATCCTTGTTTTACAAAAAATTTTCAACCATAAAATCCCATTTTTAAAATTTTTTCTAAAAAAGGAATTGATATGGGTTCCTATTTTAGGTCTGGCATGGTGGGGGTTGGACTATCCTTTCATGAAACGTTATCCTAAATCTTTATTAAGAAGAAAACCTCATTTAAAAGGTAAAGATATTGAAATAACACGTCGTGCATGCCAAAAATTTAAAGATAAACCAGTTTCAATTATGAATTTTGTCGAAGGAACCCGATTTACAGTTGATAAGCATAAAGAACAATCATCACCATACTCCAATTTATTGCGCCCTAAATCTGGTGGAATAGCATTTGTATTGGCTGCTATGGGTGATCAAATTGGCAATATTCTTAATGTTACCATAGTATATCCTACAGAAAAAAAATCATTTTGGCAGTTTGTATGTGGTGAAGTCACTGATATCATAGTTTCAGTGGAAGTATTACCTGTATATGATCACTTGATTGGTGATTATTTTGAAGATCAAAAATTCAAAGAATCATTCCAAAATACTTTAAATGATTTATGGGCTCAAAAAGAACAGAAAATTAAAGTAATGAAACAAGAATGGATAAAACTAAAGGATCAACCTAAACGACTTAATGCAAATTAAAAATTTTAAGTTTTGAATTAATACTTTTTTACTGATTATAATATTTTTGAGACTAATAATTTAAAAAATTTACTCACAAAAAATATTATAATCGGTTTTTTATTTTAAATCATTTAAATCTAAGATAAGTGACTCTGTTCCATTAATTATAAGCTTATTTAAGTCAGTAGCAGCAGCATCAGACATTTTGAATTTTGCGTGCCATATTTGAAAGCCAAATAAAATAAAGAAGTTATCAATAAATTCTCCTGATGCATAAGGGTAGAATTTTATATCTTTAGGTTTTTTAGTGTCCCAATGAAGAAGCAAGTACGAACCATCAGAATTATTAGCTGTTAATAGTACTTTTGAAAAGTTCTCTATTAACTGATCTATATTGCCAGGAATCATAATATCTATAAACCAGGGTGGGACTATATAGTAAGCCCTTCCACTAACCTGTGTCTTTGGTATTTCGCTTAAAGTGAATTTTAGTTTTCCAAATTGATTTCTATTTTTATATATACATTTTACTTTTACATGATCTGTTCGGAATTTAATTCCATGAATATTAAAAAATATGTTCATATCAAGAAAAAATTCATAGTCATTTACTTTTGTTGGATGAAAAGAATCTTCAAAAACAGGTGTACCTTCTGGATTAAATGGAATTATCTTACCTTTATGAGTATAAAAATTAATATAAAGGAATGTATCCTGGCTATCTAACAATATATCAAGGATATGATTTCCATTTGTATTCTGGAATGATAAATTTAATTGAAATAAGCTTTTCAAACGGTTTAATTGATAGTTTAAATCTGGAAAATCTTTTTTCATATTGTTTAAATTCAGTTCACAAATTAATTTAAAATGCGTGTAAGGAATTTTATTGTATTCTTTTTCATCCATAGTAGAATGAAGAATTAAATATTTTTCAACAAATCGTAAAAAATGTGGATAAGTTTTATTAAAGGCATTTATACCCTTTCTGGAGAATTCTGTAAGGTTGGTAAAGCATTTAGATTCTTCGTTTTTCAATGAATTCAAATTTTCTGGATCAATAACAGTAATCAATCCCTGTAACAATGCAGCAAGTGTTTTATGAGAGAATTGTTTTAAAGCAATATGAGAATCTATATATCCTGAATATGAACGATCTCCTGTAACGCATGTGTCATTTTGTTTTAAACCAAAAGAGGCTTTAAAATCACCAAAATTTTTTACTGGAATTTTAATGTCAGTTGCTGAAGCAAGAGCTAATTGATAATTCTTTTCTTTGTGATAGCCTTGAAATGTTACCGCACGAAAGCCATTATTAACTGGTTTTAAATATGGACTGTTGTATAACTGATAAAAATTAAATTTTTGGACAGACTCATACCAAAATGCCAAAAATTCTTCTACTTCTGGTTCTGCCTGGTGAGTGGCTAATACTTTACGAATATTTTTCAAAAAAACAAGACCATCTTTAGTGCCTTGTTGATTTTGAGAAATGCTTTCCAGGCCATCTTTAAAATCATACCCACAAACTATTTGAGGAATATGAATGCAAATGACAAAAACTGCAAAAATACAAAAATATTTTTTAAATTTATTTATTTTCATAAAGCCCATCTTTTTTTATTATTATCTGAATATTAAGCAAACACAATATTTCAGGAAATATTCAATTAGCATGCCATTGAAAATAGTATAAATCTTTGAAGAATAGTTTATAAATTTTTAATCTTTTGTTTTTTCTTAATTTTTATTTAAAAGTGAAGTCTTTAAAAATTAAAAATTAATAAATCTATGAATCATTTACTTGAGGAAGTTCATATTTAAAAAGTAAAACAAAAGAAAGGTAAATTAAGGCAAGTAATAAAGCATGTAAATTCTATCTTTTACAAGACTTGCTTAAATAAAAACTATAATATATAATTTATCATTCATTTAAATATTTCAGATAAATCAATCTAAGGTTATTTCCGAAAAAGAAAAAAATAATACCTGCTATTTTATCTGTTGGAGGGTTTAGTGTAAAGGCTAAAAAATTGTGTTTGGAAAAGCAAATAGGTATGGCTGAGACTATTGATTATATTTGCTAAGGAATCAGAAATGCATAGTCAGGTGATTTTCGGAAAAGAAACAATATGGAGATAGAACTACATGAAAAAAGAATTCAATGATACAGGTCATTGTGTTACCAATAGACATTATATGGTAGACATAACCAATAGAATTGAATCAATTATTGCTTTGATAAAAAAAGAAAAGTATTTTGCGATCAATCGTCCACGCCAATTTGGCAAGACAACTTTGCTGTCATGCCTGGCCAAATAAATTAACCGAATGGATAATTATTTGGCTCTGAATATCAGTTTTGAAGAAATTGATTCAGAATCATACAGCAAACAAGAATATTTTATTCATATTTTTTTAGATATGCTTGCACGTGAGTTTCAGTATTTAAATCATCCCACACTTTTTGCTTTTGTTGAGAAGAATTTGGATTCAATAAAGCGAATGCATGACCTGTCTAAATTTATTACAGAGCTTGTCCGAGATATGATGCCTGGTAAATTTTTGGTTTTATTGATAGATGAAGTTGATAAAAGTGGAAATAATCAGCTTTTTTTGGATTTCCTGGGGATGTTGCGGCATAAATTTCTTAAACGAAATGAGGAGCGCGATTTTACTTTTCAATCTATTATTCTTGCAGGTGTGCATGATGTCAAAAATATGAAAGGAAAAATTCGATCTGATGACGAACAAAAATTTAACAGCCCCTGGAATATAGCCATTGATTTTACAATTGACCTTAGTTTTAACGTCAATGACATAAAAAACATGCTGAATAACTATGCGCGAGATAAAAATATTTCACCTGACATAACTGGAATTGCTGAAAAAATTTATTATTACACTTCCGGCTATCCATATCTTGTGAGTAAGTTGTGTAAATTCATTGATGAACAGATTATGCCACAAAATGAAACACAAAATTGGTCTGTTAATGATGTCGATACCGCAGTCCAGTTGATTGTTAGTGAAAGATATTCAACGACTCTATTTGATAGCCTTGCAAAATACCTGGAAACCAATCAAAAATTATATGATTTGATTGCACGAATTTCCATAGATGGGGCGATTTTTCCATTTACGATTACCAATCCAGTGATTAACATCGGTCATCTGTATGGATTTCTTTCAGCATCTGAAGCAGGATGTTGCCAAATACATAATCGAATTTTTGAACAACGCATATATAGCCATATTATGTCCAATCTTCTCCAAAGCGTCAATAATCAAGTGAGTGGCTTTTCAGGACCTGAATACTATACGAACCAGGGATTAGATATCAATTTAATTTTAAATCGCTTCCAAATTTTCATGAAAAAACATTCCGCCCAAAAAGACGAAAACTTTCTTGAGCGTGAAGGACGACTGCTGTTTCTTTCATTCCTACGACCCATTATCAATGGGCGTGGATTTGAGTTTAAAGAACCCAATGTCTCCCATGAAAGACGTATGGATATTGTTATCACCTATCTTAATCATCGGTACGTCATTGAACTAAAAATTTGGCGCGGTAATAAATATCACCAGGAAGGATTGAAACAACTCAGCGACTATCTGGATATTTACTCTCTTAAACAAGGAGCATTATTAATTTTCAATTTCAACAAAACTAAAGAATACAAGCAAGAAAATATCGTTATTGATGACAAACAGGTGT
>Ga0272440_1003360_pt1 | contig 11991 bp, 5 predicted proteins | sample SSMMMBAug17_FD_192440 | JGI IMG/M metagenome (GOLD analysis project Ga0272440, IMG submission 192440) | Marine sediment archaeal communities from Little Sippewissett salt marsh, Falmouth, MA, United States - SSM-MMB-Aug17 | ecosystem: Environmental > Aquatic > Marine > Wetlands > Sediment ... | reverse complement strand
TCATCTCTTGTTTTTAATCTTGTAGTTCTCCACGTAATATCAATTACTTTGCCCTCTGCAACATCACCGCATTTAATCCAGTCGCCAATATGAAAAGGACGTTCCATATTTATTGCAATACCAGAAAATATATTTGAGATATTAATTTGAATAGCAAGGCCGATAATCATTGCAATGACCCCTGAAGTTGCCAAAAGACTTGTAATTTTTTGATCAAATACAAATGCAATAATTCCAACTATTGCAAGTAAATAAACCAAAAGCACAACAAAACGTTCAACAATATTTGGAATTTTTCTTTTAGTTTTTCTTGCAAGAGGCTGCCATACAAGCTTTTTTATTAATGAATTAACAATAGTTGCAGGAATAAACCACCATATAATATCAAAAGCAATTTGAAGATATCTAAGGTGATATATATTATTTTCTTTAATAAGGCCTGATGCTATTATCTCTTCTAATGCTAAAAATGATAAACAGATCAAAAACACTAAACATATCCAGGAAATTAGAGATAAATATTTAGATTTAAACCTTTTAATAATAATTATAATAAAAAATATAAGACCAAAGCTGATTATCATCATAGAATTTGCATAATTAGCAGGAATAGAACCTCTGACAGAAAATTCATTTTTTTTCAATCTTGCTGCAATATTAATTACAGAAAAATCAATATTGGTATCATTAAGATGATCAGGATCACCAAATGTTTCTTTCTTTTTAATAGTTTGATATATTAATGCTTTATCAATTGACCATGCTTTATCAACAATATTTGTATCATTTGCCAGTACTGAGTCAAAGGTTTTACCATTAATTAATCCCATTCCAAGGACATCAATTACAAATATAAGTTTATCTCTTGTAAAATTTTTATGATAAAAGCTAAAACCTGCAATATCTCGCATAAAAGCATTTTGATTAGGTAAATAATTTAATTTAAAATAAGCCTTAATTCTATATGAAAGATATGTTAAATCATGCTTTATCTTTTTTTCAACAGGATTTTTCATATCAATAATATCTACTGAATTAAGAAAAACAATATTTGAAATGTCAATATCTCCTTTGAAACGAAACCACAGAAAAAAATCAATCAGGCATTGATTTTTTTCTCTGTTGATCTCTGATATTTCATTTATTTTAGTGCCAGTATATACTATTTGTGTTTTATTTATGGAGTTTGTGCAACTTTTTGAAGAATTATTTTTGCTTAAAACATTTAGATTATTATTAAATTCTTGCAACTGAGTTAAAGCAGAAATAATATTATTATTTTTATATATTCCAATAGAAATTGGCTTTAATGAGTCCCCTTTATTATTAAAATAAGTCAGGCCGGTAATTCCTGAAACAGCATTATCATGGCTGTTAAAACTTTTAAGGGAATTTTTTATTTTTATTCTTTCGCTTTTAATATCTATTTTGCTATATGATGGATTACTTTTAACTATAGCTTTATGAAGAATCATAGATGTGTCGTATGCAAAAGCAGCTATCCAATCAGGTAACTCGCCATATTGATTTAAATAGTCTTTTTTAAATTGTTGAGCTTTTTCATTTGAAGTATCAAATATTATGTGAGTAGATGTATATATTTCGTTTGTATAATAACCTGGTTTTTCTTGTTCAATATTATATTTATTAAAACTATTAGCAAAAGTATTAGAAGCAAAAGCATCAGGAGTTATTATTGTATTTGGAAGTTTTGCTTCTTTTATTGCTTTAACAATTTTAACTCCTTGCATAACTCTCATAGCAAGAAAAATAATTCCTGGTCTATTTTTTGATTTTTCATTGAGCTGTTTGATTTTTTCTGTAATAGACAAAGCTTCACAATTTTCCAGGGTTTTATCAGATGAAATTTCTTTATTATAATTGATTTCTAATCCTAATTTATGTGCACTTGCCTCAAAAACAGTGGCCAAATATGAGCCATAATCTGAATCATCATGAATAATACTTGCAGATTCATGATTTAAAACCTGTCTTGCATATGTTGCTAAAAACGAACCCTGCAGATTATCATTAAAAACTGCTCGAAAATACCATTCATTAAATGCAGTAACTTTAACATTTGTAGAACCCGGAGTTATTGCAGGAATTAAATTTTTTTTATAAATCATTCCAGCAGCATATGAACAAGAACTGTACCAATGGCCTATTACTGCAACTGCACGATTTCTCTTAACAATTTCACTGGCAACTTTCTTGGCAAGTTCAGTTTCATTTTTATCATCATAAATATCAATAGCAATTTGTTTTCTTTTATTAATACATTTTCCATTTATGTCATCAAAATAGAGATTTACACCTCTTAAAAGTGATTTGCCAATTAATTCGCCAGAGCCTGTTAATGGTCCTGCTAAAGCAATATGTAATTTTTGAACATGAGAAATTTTATATGTATAGATTTTTAAGAATGTAATAAAAATTACAAGTAAAATAGTTGTAGTAATTAAAAATTTTTTCATAGTTTTTATATTGAAATAATGGCTATCTACAGAGCATAATGCCCTTGGCAAAAAAAGTTATTGTATTTGAATAATATTTTTTTTGTATTTCAAAGTGGACGCAGTGGACAAAGTGGACGCAGTGGACAAAGTGGACAAAGTGAGCTTTAAAATCATAAGATTAAGTCCACTTTGTCCACTTCGTCCACTGCGTCCACTTTGTCCACTTTGTCCACTGCGTTATAGTTCGCATTCATTTCTTCTTTGAATAGAATCTGAATCAGCGATAGAAATTGCATCTTTACCTTTTTCCTTAACATCAAACATAGCTTTATCTGCCTGACCAAGAAGTTTTATCATATCAGTGCCATTATCAGGATAAGTAGATATTCCAAAACTTGCAGTAAGACTTATTAGAAATCCTTTATCAGAGAGATATTTTGTTTCTCGCATTTTACATCTAATTTCATCTGCTTTTTGAATTGATTTGTCTTTATTATAACCTGGAAGAACAACAACAAATTCATCACCTCCATATGCAACACCAAAGCATGGATTGTTTAGACATGATTTAATAGTTTTTGCAACTTCATGAATTGCCTGACTGCCATTTAAATGTCCATATGTATCTACTACATGTTTAAAATTGTCAATATCCATAAAAATTAATGAAAATGGTCTATTTGAAGCTTTACTTTGTGTTATAAGCTCTTGTAATTTTTCATATAAATATCTGGTATTATATAGTTTGGTAAGATCATCATGAATAGCAAGATACCGGTATTTTTCTTCATTTTTTCTTAATTGTTTATTTTTTTTCTTAAGTTCTTCTCTATATTTGCTTAATTCAAGATGAGTTTTAACTCTTGCTAAAAGCTCGACACCATTAAATGGTTTTGTAACATAATCAACAGCTCCAACCTCAAAGGCAGTTAAAAGACTTTCAGTATCAACATCAGCGGTTAAAAAAATTATTGGTATAAATTTTGTTTTATTATTACGTTTAGCAATCCTGCATACTTCAAAACCATCCATTTCAGGCATTCGAATATCCAACAAAATTAAATCATAATGTTTTTCATTAATCTTTTGAATTGCTTCTTTGCCATTATTTGCAAAATCGAGATTATATCCCTCATCATGTAGAAAATTTGAGACAATTCTCATGTTCAAAGGCACATCATCAACAATTAATATTTGATTTTTTTTTCTTTCGTTATCCATATTTTTATTTCATTTTCTGTTGTTTTAAGGTGATTTCCGAAAAAGAATATACCAAGGATTCAAATCAGTTTGTAGTTCAGCCTTCAGGCGGTTCTTTTTAAAGTCCCAGGGCACATTAATAATTAATAAAATAACCGCCTAAAGGCGGAACTACAAACTGGATACCCCTTAATTATTTGGTATATTCTTTTTCGGAAATCACCTAAGTAATTTCCGGAAAAGAATTTTCCATAAACTATTATCGTCCAACTTTGGTTTTTCCAATTATCTTAGGTGATTTCCGGAAAAGAATTTACCAAGATCGAATTCCCCCCTTGAGGGGGGTTAGGGGGGTGTTTTTGAGTTTGTACCATTAATACGAACACCCCCCTACCCCCCCCTAACCCCCCTCAAGGGGGGAATTAAGACTTTGGTAAATTCTTTTTCGGAAATCACCTTAAGTGTAAGTCTGTGCTTGTCAGTCCACACGAAATACGAAAAACCAAAGTTGGACGATAATATTCCCATTTCGAACAAAATGGACTCATTTGACTTAAAAAATACTGCCCACGTCCACTGCGTCCACTTTGTCCACTGCGTCCACGGGTGCAACACAAAAAAGTTGCATTTTTTTCTTAGGTCGAAAAATAAATAAATTGAATTTTTATTCTATTTATAACACTGTGATTAGAGGTAAATTTTATAAATAGCCAAAGCCCAGTTTGTAGTTCCGCCTTTAGGCGGTTTTAACAGAATGCAGAAAAATAAACAATTAGCTCAAAAATGCTCGATAAAATGAATTAATTTCTCACCCAATTTTAATCATTGGTTTCAGCTCAAACCGCCTAAAGGCGGAACTACAAACTGGAAATAAATTCTCCAACTTTTTTGTGTTGCACCCTGCGTCCACTAAATCCAATATGTTATATACTAAAAAGCCTTTTTATATATTTCAAGAGCATCATCAAAGCAAACTTCTTTTGGATTATAAAGAACAGCACCATCATTAATTGCGCCTTTAGCTGCAGCTTGAAGTTTTTCTTCAGTAACACCTGCATCGCGTAATTTTGTAGGTAAGCCAGTAATTCTATTTAAATTATTTAATAAATTCCTGATAATAAATATTGTAGATTCTGCCTGATCTTTATCGTTAGAATAAGTTTTATTATCGCCTAATATTGGGGATAGCTGGGCAATTAATTCAGGTACTTTATCAAGGTTATATTCTAAACACCATGGTAATAAAACAGCATTTGCAACACCATGAGGTACATGACATACAGCACCCATTGAATGAGCCAATGCATGAACCATTCCAACCATTGAATTTGAAAAAGCAATACCAGCAAAAAGTGCTGCATTAGCCATAGCCATACGTGCAGTTTCATCCTTTGGATTTTGACATGCAATTTCAAGATATTCTTTAATTAATTTTATAGCTGTAATTGCAAATATATCATCAATTGGATTTTTTTGTAAACAAATATATGCTTCTATAGCATGAGTTAATGCATCCATTCCGGTTGCAGCAGTAATTTTAGGAGGCATTGTCATAGTCATTTTTGGATCAATGACAGCAATATGAGGATATAGCTTATCAGACATAAAAGCCATTTTACTTTTAGTATCTTCATTGTAAATAACAGCAACTTTAGTTACTTCTGAACCAGTGCCTGCAGTTGTAGGGACAGCAATTAATGGTAATAAATTTGCGGTAACTTTATCAACACCTTGAAGCTTTAATAAATCATCAGTTCTTTCTGAAACAACAATATTACCGCCTTTTGCACTATCTAAAGCACTGCCTCCACCAACAGCAATAAAACAATCACAATTATTTTTTTTAAAAAGATCTGCAATCTTATTTGCAATTATGTTACTTGAATCAGCAGGAACTTCATCAAAAATACAGCCAATTTCACTATCAGAGTCAGAAAATGCTTGCTTAACATTATTAATAAGACCGGCACTAACAACTCCTTTATCAGTAACTATCATAGCGCGTTTACATCCTAAAAGTCCCATTTCATAGGGAATGTTTGAAACTGCCAGTTTGCCGGACAATATTTTTACAGGACAAAAATATTGATAATAATTTGGTAACATTAATCCCCCTTATTTTCAATATATTGATTTAAGTTTATTGCGTAATCTGTAAAGAGCAGGTAACAATGCAGCATATACTCTTGCTTTTATTATTAGCTGCCTTTTAGTAAGAACTGGAGGTCTTTTAAATATCATATTTAAAATAAATTGTGGAAATAAATATTTCTGGACAATTGAAAGAGCTCTATTTAACTCCATTGCATAAGCATTATTACCATCAACTAAAATTCTACATTCAGATACCGCTTGATGAGAGCTCATTTGAGCAGTGAAAACCATTACAGCAGAATCAAGATTCTTAAATAAAAAAACAACTTCTGTAGAATAAAGTCCCTTTCCAACAACGAAAACTTGATCTCTTTTTTTCTCTAAAGTAATATATGGTCCCTTTGGTAAAACCCCAATACCTATTCGTCTTTCATCATTCCAATCAGATATTTCTTCTTTAAATTCTTTAGATAATTTAGAAACCTCTTCAAATGCAGCACCAATAAAAGAAAACGTTATATCAACCAATTTATATTTTGCCCAAGTTTGATTAATAGGAATTTTTCTAATAATATCAAGCGTATTTTCTATTCCTAAAATCATTTAAATCTACCTCCTTCATTTATTTATAATATATTAAACTTAAAATAATAACGAATAATAATATTATAATTTCAATGTAATGAGTTTATTTAAGAAATTTAAGTTTAAGAATATAACCGAAAATGAAGTTGTTTATGTAATTTTCTAAATTAGAATTAATTTATTCTTATTCTTTACTAAATTATTACCAAAATTTTCAAAATGATTCAAATTTATTATTATAAAATTGATACTCCATAACAAATAGTGCTTTTATTTCTGATTATACTACATATTTAGTCATAAAGATTTTGGCAAGGCGCCAGATCAAAATTATCCGCAGGCGTACAAATAGTACGTTGAGGACGAATTTTGATTTGGGAACGTAGTCCAAAATCTTTAGGACTAAATCTGTATAATTTTTAAGAGGCATATTTTAAGCTCTGAAATAGTACGTTGAGGACGAATTTTGATTTGGGAACGTAGTCCAAAATCTTTATGACTAAATTTGTATAATTTTTAAGAGGCATATTTTAAGCTCTGAAAGGGCGTTATATACCAGCTCAGGTCAACGCTTTGGTTTTTTATATATAAATAATTGGAGCCCTGAAAAGGCGAAATACGATTATACATGGCTTTTCAAAGACATTACAAAAATTACATTTTTGTTCAAAAGCAATTTATAAAAATACATTTTTGGAAGAAATTTTCAGTTGTTCTATATGATTTTATATAAAAAAATAATATTTTTAAGTATTTAAATTGTTTTTATTGGTGGCATTATTTTTGCTTTTATTCTTTACTTGTTTTCTTGGTTGTTATATTTTCGCATACGTCTAAAAGTTTGGGTGTGTCCCACCTTTTACACAAACGCATAGGGTCTACAAGTTTTGTGATTTTTTAACCGCTTAATATCCTTAATGATCTTGTTCCCACGCTCCAGCGTGGGAACTTATTTATGGCACTCCAGCGTCGATTCAAATAAGCCAGTAATTAACTTATCACTCGACGCTGGTGTGACTAAAAAATGTTCCCACGCTGGAGCGTGGGAACAAGATCGTCAAGGATATTAAGCGGTTAAAAAATCACAAAACTTGTAGACCTATGCGTACACAAATTAATTTTTTTATAGAGAGTTATAAAACCATTTTGTTTTTCCAATACATGAACACAGTCCAAAATCTTTATAACTAAATCTGTAAGAAGTGCTTTTTCAAAATTCATTATAATTTATACTATTTTCAATAATTTAAAGAAAGAGGGAAATTTAATGAATAATTATGAATTGGTTCCATTTTTTCAACCGATAATATCGATATCCCAAAAAGCGATTTTTGGTCATGAAGTACTTGCAAGAGGAAAGTGTGGAAATGAACTTATTTTGCCAAAAGATTTGTTTTCAGGAAAAAATTTAACTGACAAACTGAATATTGATCGTGTAATTCGAATGAAAACAATGAAGAAATGTGCTGCTGAAAACTACAAGTCAATCCTTTTTATTAATTTCCCTCCAGAATATTTTTCCAAAATTCAATCGATAAAACTTGACTCACACCTTATGAATACTTGCGAACAATATAATATTCCGCCAGAAAATGTTGTTATAGAAATAACTGAATCAGTAGTGGATAATTTTTCAAAAATTGTTAACAAATTGTCCGAATATTCTAAGCTTGGATTCAAAATAGCTATTGATGATTGGGGCGCAGAGTATTCAAATTTTGATAGATTGGCAAAATTACAGCCTTCAATAGTTAAATTTGATGCAGCTTTTTTATGGCAGGCAGCAAAGAACCCGATGATCAGAGAACTATATGTATTAGCCGCTGAAATGATAACAAAACTCGGTATCAAAATCATTGCAGAAGGAATCGAGACAATTGAGCAGCTTTTCATTGCAATGGATGCTGGATTTCCGCTCGTTCAAGGCTTTTATTGGGCAAAACCAGAATCACATTTTTGTAATAATAAATTAATTGAAGAAAAAACATCTAATGCAATTAAACATTATAACGAAAGCAAACTTTTCAATATTATTCAAGAAAAAAGAAAAATCAATGCGTTTATTGAATCGATTAACAATTCACTGCCTATCTTATCTCAAAAATTATTAGATTTGGATAGACTTGAAACAGATTTAATTACGATGATGAAAGATAACCCTAAAATTTTAAAATCTTATATTTTGGGGCATGATGGTACACAAATTTCTCCAAATTTAATTCGAAAAAATGGTTCGATAATCAAAATGATGGAAATGTTGAACAGAGATTGGTCTTGGCGTCCATATTTCATAGAATCTCAGGCAAATAAAAAACTTTATAAAAGCAAATATACATTCAGTGGCCCCTATATTGATCCTGAACTTAACCAGAGTGTTTACACAATTTGTATAAATATTGATACATACAATATATGTCTTGATTTTATAAATGAAGACTAAAAAAGCTATAATGGAATAATTCTTTTCGCACTTTTTAAATATTTTAATATATTATTAACATCGATGTATGATCATTGTATTTTGTTTTGTCGAAATTTCTAAAAGCAAGCTTTTTAGTATCCTATCCATATTTCAGGGTAGAGTTAACATCTTATATTTATAAAATATAATTAGGGAAGTAATTGAATAGTGCTTCTATAAAATAATTTGGATTTTATATTAAAATCTATTTATGATAATTGTCTTAAGCCCCGAAGGGGCTAAAGCATGTAGCCTGGGGCTTTAGCCCCAGGTAAAACAAACACATTCTTGAGCCCCGAAGGGGCGATAGGGATGAACTATCGCCCCTTCGGGGCTTAATAAGAAATTTTTATTTTTTATTAACCTGGGACTAAAGCCCCAGGCTACATGCTTTAGCCCCTTTGGGGCATAAAATAATATCTAAAAATTTTAAATAGTTAATTCTACCCTGAAATATGGAGAAGATACGCTTTTTAGGTGATTTCCGAAAAAGAATTTACCAAGATCGAATTCCCCCCTTGAGGGGGTTAGGGGGTCAATGCTGTTGAATTAAGGATAAATATTGGAATATTAATAAGATAGTGAGAAGTTTCGGTTGAATTCTCCCCTTGAGGGCAATGCCGTTGAATTAAGGATAATTTATTGGAATATTTTTGAAATTTATTCAAGAAGCCAAGATCGAATTCCCCCTTGAGGGGGGTTAGGGCAATACTGTTGAACTAAGGATAAATTATTGAATATTTTTGAAATTTATTCAAGAAGCCAAGATCGAATTCCCCCCTTGAGGGGGGTTAGGGGTGTTTTTGAGTTTGTACCATTAATACGCCCCCCCCTAACCCCCCTCAAGGTGGGAATTCAACCGAAACTTCTCACTATCTTATTAATATTCCAATAAATTATCCTTAATTCAACAGCATTGGGTTAGAGGGTTAGGGGGGGTTTTTGAGTTTGTACCATTAATACGAACCCCCCCCTAACCCCCCTCAAGGGGGGAATTAAGACTTTGGTAAATTCTTTTTCGGAAATCACCTTATTTCATTATTGAAAACAACAAACCAAAATAAGATGATATTTATAACTCGCCAGAAGCAGCTGTTTGTAAAGCATTGATACTTTGAGCTGCTTTATTTGATATCTCAAGATATTCCATTTCTTCAATTGAATCTGCAACAATACCTGCTCCAACCTGTATTGAAAATTTATTTTCTTGAAAAAGGATTGTTCTTATTGCAATACACATATCCATGACATTGTCCTGTCCAAAATAACCTACAGCACCAGCATATGGTCCCCTTGAAGAATATTCAAGCTCATCTATAATTTCCATAGCTCTAATTTTGGGAGCACCAGATACTGTTCCTGCAGGAAAACCAGCTTTTAATGCATCAATAGCATTCATATTTTCTTTAAGTTCTCCTTGAATTTGTGAAACAATATGCATAACATGACTGTATCTAACTACTTCCATATATGGATCAACACATAAAGTACCAATTTTTGAAACCCGGCTTACATCATTTCTTGCCAAATCAACAAGCATAATATGTTCAGCTTTTTCTTTTTCGCATGCCATTAGCTCTTTTTCAAGCTCTTTATCTTTTTTGGGATCATCAGACCTGCCTCTTGTACCTGCAATTGCCATAATATAAACATTATTATTTTTTACTTTAACTAATGTTTCTGGAGAAGATCCAACCAGCTTATATTTATCAAAATTAAGATAAAACATATATGGTGAAGGGCTTTTAATTCTTAATCTTCTATAAACTTCAAAAGGGTTAATATCTGATTCACCTTGAAATTTATCAGATAATACAACCTGAAAAATATCTCCAGCACGAATATATTCTTTTCCTTTTGATACAGATGAACAATACCTTTCCTTAGAAGGCGCTATTGTATTTATTTTACATTTTTGAGATCTAAAAAAAAGTGGACTTGTTAGTAATATTTCCATTTCCTCAATTTTTTTATCACAGTCTTTTTCATTGGAGCTAATTGAAAGCAAAGTCATTATTCTTAGCATATGATCAAATATTACAAAGCATGAGGGAAAAACAAGTCTGGATATAGGCATATCAGATTTATATTTTGCTGGCAGGTTTTCAATAAGCCTGACTGTATCATAGCCAACAAAACCAATTAAAGAACCTATTGTTGGCAAATCAGGAAGGTTTATACATTTTAGTTTTTTTAAGCTTTTTCTAATAATTGAAAAAAATTCCTCTGGGGCATAATGATCGATTTTATCATTAAATTGGGTCATTACATTATCTGTTAAAAGCTCAATTATAAAAATCGGATCAAACGCTATTATTGAATATCTCCCGGTTATCTCTTTTTTTTCAACACTTTCAAGTAGAAATGAATCTTTTTTATCTTTACATAGTTTAAGATAGGCAGTAACAGGGGTTTCAATATCCGCCAATCTTTCTTTTCTTTTTACAATTAAATCAGCCATAACAAAATCCTTTTTAAAATAAAAAACCCATCGTCATAATTAACGATGGGTTCGTATTTTCATAAATTTTTAAAATTTTTAAAAAATGCCTCCCATCAAGAAAATATTAAAAAGCCACCAATATTTTGAGCTATATATTAAAAATTTCATAATAATCTCCTTTGAATTATTTGATCTTATATATATGTAAAGTTTTTAAGTGTCAATCAAATTTAAGTGTCAATTATATTTAAAATGAAATATCAAAATTTAGCTAATACAATTATTAATAAAAGAATTTAAATCAGTATCTTTTCTTATACCAAGCCTCGTTAATGCAAAATCATATTTTAAAGGATCATTTGGTTCGTATTTTTTGAATGAATCTGTTATTTCCAATGCTGTTTGTAAATTCTTTTGCTTCTTTCTTGTTAGTTGTAATTTATAGGCTATATTATACATATGTGTGTCTAAAGGTATAATTAATTTTGATGATGATAAATTATTCCAAATACCAATATCCACATCGTCTTTTCTTACCATCCATCTTAAATAAAGAAACCATCGCTTACATGAGCTGCCTTTTTCTGGTAATGGCGTTAAATGACCAGGGTTATAAGGTGCCTGAGAAACAAGTTCTTTTACAAAATAGTTTAATGCAGGGATAATATTTTTGTCATCCTTGCTTTGAAAATTATTTAAACAAGAATACAAAGAGCCATATTTTTCAATAATAAGCTTTGCTGAAAATA
>Ga0272440_1003359_pt1 | contig 11992 bp, 9 predicted proteins | sample SSMMMBAug17_FD_192440 | JGI IMG/M metagenome (GOLD analysis project Ga0272440, IMG submission 192440) | Marine sediment archaeal communities from Little Sippewissett salt marsh, Falmouth, MA, United States - SSM-MMB-Aug17 | ecosystem: Environmental > Aquatic > Marine > Wetlands > Sediment ... | reverse complement strand
ATTAATTTATATTCACCACTATTCACTTTAAATCCACAATAATATGTAAAAGCTGAATAAAGTAAGCCCAACGAGTGTGGAAAATTAAGTTCTTTAATAATTTTAATGGCATGTCCTTGCCCATGGCCTATGGTAGTGGTTGCCCATTCTCCAACACCATCAACTGTTAAAATGGCAGCATCTTGAAAGGGAGATGGAAAAAAAGCGCTTGCTGCATGGGATAAATGATGCTCAGGAAACATTATGTCAGGTGCTCCTGAACCAATTGTAGCTAATTCATCTTGTAACAATTTTCTCATGAATAATTTTTCTTTTATCCATACAGGCATCGCAGAAAGAAAGCTCCTGAGTCCACGCGGGGCAAATGCATGATAGGTTTCAAGAAGTCGTTCAAATTTTATATAAGGCTTATCATAAAACGCAATAATATCCACTTTTCTTAAAGGTATGCCTGCTTCTTCCAGTACATATTGTGTTGCATGCAATGGAAATGACGCATCATGTTTTTTTCGTGTGAAACGTTCTTCTTGAGCGGCTGCAATAAGATCTCCATCTATAATGATTGCCGCTGCACTATCATGATAATAAGCGGATATTCCCAAAATGGTTTTATTCATTATTCCCTCAATAGTCGAGTGGTTGTATTCCAATGTATGGCAATAAATGATTATATTACCCAAAAATTGCAATCGACATCATTAAATTTCTGGTAACACCTTGTTATCTATAAAAATATTTCAATGAATGAATTCTCGTTTTTCGTGAATTCATTCATTGAGGCATTTTTATAGATAATAAGGTGTTACCAGAAACTTAATGATGTCGATTTAATTTTTAATATAACCTAAAAATTGCAATCGACATCATAAATTTCTGGTAACACCTTGTTATCTATAAAAATATTTCAATGAATGAATTCTCGTTTTTCGAGAATTCATTCTTTGAGGCATTTTTATAGATAATAAGGTGTTACCAGAAATTTATGATGTCGATTGCAATTTTTAAGTATAAACTGATCATATATCCTTTCAAAAAATAGTATAAATAAATGGAGCAACAGCCGTACCACTGGTTAAAACAATGAGTGCACCAAACAATAATAACGTCAATATGATGGGCAATAACCAAAATTTTTTTCGGACTTTTAAAAAACCCCATAAATCAGTTAGAAAATTCATTGATCTCTCCTATAGTTATATAATGAGAATATGATTATCTCATTTATACTTGTGCTAAAATAACAACATAATTTTTGCCATATTTTTTGGCACACTTGGGACACGTTGTATAATAAAAGTACATTTTTTTTAGTTGATTGCCTTGCTCCTGTACGTAGGCTTCCATTTGCTTAATCCATGATTTCATATTGTAATAAGGCCCTTCAAATACTTTTGTTAAAAAAGTACCTGATATATAGGTCATTTTTGCATCGGATATTGGTTTATCAACATCAACAAAAACATCAGCGCCCCACAACGAATTTTCATCTGCAAGAACAATCATTTCTTTTGACTCTGCTTGGGCATTTTGCATTTTAGCCATTATTCTTTTCATCACATTTGGAAAATTAAGAGGAATATGAAAAAAACTGGTTACGCGATCTGTAATAAAAGGTTTATCCTGCCATTGAATCGTTTTTTGATCCCAAGGCGTGGGATCGAATTGAGGACAACATGGTGTACTCATAAACAACCTCCTTTTGATTAAAAAGGTTTTTCAAGGTCTTGAATGGTATATGTATAGTTTCGTTCAGAAAATACAGAGGTTTGATTTTGTTTCCATTGATTCAATTTAAGCGAATCTGCACCGGACATTTTTCGTATGAATGCAATGGGGGTAACAAGTGTATAAAATAATACTGTGAGAAGAACCGATGAAACAATACTGCCTAAAAAGTTAGACAAACCAAACCATACAATTGCGATAGGATAAAAAACAGAAGGTATAATCATATCAATCAATAATAGTATGATTGCAAGGCTTATATAATTAAATTGTTTGGTAATCATAGCAATTATCAAGCAAATAAGGACCATTGCCATACCTGTGTCTTTTGATTGTTCTTTGGTAATCGGTTGATTTATTTTCATTTCATGTTTTTCCTATCTGCCAGGAATGAATAGTATCAAATTTAAAGCATAAATGAACAGTATATCTTAATTTATGTCAATAAAAAAAGGTGATCATGAAACATGATCACCTTTTTTTATACATGAGAACATCCCGATTAGGATGACTATTCTCTTTCAGCGTATTCTGAATAGGCCATTGCTAAACTACGATAGAATAAATGAGCCAGTTTTGAAAAAGGTAAATAAGCAAATAAGCAGAATACAAAAACAAGATGAATAAAATATAACATATATGAAATGCCAGCAAGTCCACCCAAACGTGTCATTTCAGTGAGCAAGCCACTTAGACCTAAGCCTAAAACCAGTCCTAATAATGACCAATCTTTGTAAGTGGTTGATTGTTTGGATGCATTTTGATTAATACGTTCTTTGATCATTAATAAAGAACCAATAACCAATGCAATGCCACTGAAGTTGGCTAACCATTTAATTGGGTTTAATTGGGAATATGGCCCATGAATACCAAAGCCATATAGAACTACGAAAAATATTCCAGTTACAATAAATAAACCAATAAAACTAAATAAAACCATCATATGAGCGGTAGAGCGTTCCTGGTTTTCACTACATTCCACAAACTTATCATGGCGAAGAATTCTCAACACCACATTAGGTAATGCAGTTGCAATGCCTAACCATGACCAATCTGATTTTTTAGTTTTGCCCTCTTTTACTGCGTTTTCATGAATATCATTTAAAAAGCGGTTACCAGAGATGGCAAAAAGTCCAACCACAATCATGGAAAGAGGCACAAAAATTAAATCCACTAACCATGAGCTAAAAAATTTTGCATGGGCGATTTCATCACCAGATGGACTAAAGTTCAACCAGTTGGGTTCAACAAACATATTACAAATAATGCCAATCACTAAAAACACCACAACAGGAATTGCGAATAAAATGGGCAATTGCTGTGGATCGTTCACCATTTCTGCTAATTTTTGTGGAAAAGAATATTTTTTGATGGCAATCATGCGTAATGCTGCAAGTACATCACCTGGTTTGGCACCTCGTGGACATAATGTTGAACAGTCCCCACAATTATGACAAAGCCATATATCAACATTATTTAACACTTTGTCCTTTAATCCCCAAGAAGACGCGATCATTTCCTTACGAGGAAACGGTTTATTATCAGGGGATATGGGGCAGGCCACCGAACAGGTTGCGCATTGGAAGCATTTTTTTAATGTATCACCACCCAATGCTTGAACTTCTTTGATAAACTTAACATCAGGTTCTACCAACATGACCCTGTTTCCTTTCTTATCAAACCAGCCCAATGATTTATATCTTCATTGAGCTGGGTATTGGTTCAATTCATACCTATGCCATTGATTTGGGTATTGTTTAGAATCCTTTAAATGGATTTGGACCCAAGTCTTCAATGGTTTCCATAAATTTATCGATGATTTGTGGCAGCTTGTCATACTCATCAATGGCAAGTTCATACATTTCAACACGTTCTTCTTCAAGGGCCAAACTGGCCAGTGCATCACTGATTTTACTTTTTCGAACTTCTGCCAGTTCACTTCCTTTCACAAAGTGACATTGATAATCATCACCATGTTTACATCCGATATAAAGTACACCATCCATACCAATAGATAATGCATCTTTGACCCATATTGTATTAACAGAGCCAAGACATCGAACAGGAACAAAGCGAATATTTGGCGACCATTTGTATCTCATCATGCCTGCCATATCCATTGCGGGATATGCATCATTTTCACAAATAAGTGCTAATACGCGTAATGGTGGGTCATCAAAATCATCTTCAGAGGGCACCTTAATGGATTTAATCATCGATCCGACACTATCAATGCTATAATCTGCAAATCCAATAATTCTTTCAGGACAAGCGCCCATACAGGTTCCACATCTGCGGCATCGTGTTGGATTTGGTTTTGGTGTTCCTTTTTCATCATCATCTAATGCGCCAAAAGGACATTCCTCTGTACAGCGTTTACATTGTGTACATCGTTGGAAAAAGAAATCAGGAAATGTCATGTCACCAGATCGTGGATGAACAGACATTCCGCGATTGACAGATTCTAAACACTGAATTGCTTTTAATGTCGCACCAGTTGCATCCTCAATGGATTCTTCCATCGTCATGCTTCGACGAATAGCGCCTGCTGCATACACACCTGTTCTTTGTGTTTCATATGGAAAGCAAATAAAGTTTGAATCGACATAACTATTAAATAAACCAATATCTCGAAATGCAGGGCCTTGTCTATATGCCAAATTAACCACGGGATCATCTTTAGTAACAGGAACCATCCCTGTCGCCAAAACGACCATATCTGCGCGAATTTGAATAGATTCGCCTAACAAGGTATCTTTGGCTTCAACAAGAAGCATATCGCCATCTTTTTTAACGTTAGCAACTTCGCCTTTGCTCATAAATATGCCGGGGTCTTGCTGCATTGATTTATAAAAATTCTCTTGCAACCCTGGTGTACGCATATGTTGATAAAGGATAAATGCTTTTCCATCATCGGTGTAGTCTTCTCGCACATACTTGGCTTGTTTTAAGGTAACCAAACTGGTTACTGAACCACAATAGTCAAAATCACTATCTGAACCATTTCCTGGGCTTTGAATAAAGACCACGGACTTGGCTTCTTTACCATCAGATGGGCGAACAATTTTTCCAGATGCGGCAATTTGTTCAAAGTCACTATTTAAAACAACATCTTCAGATAAGCCTAAACCAAGATGTTTAAATTCATCAGCGCCAGGCTTATAAGGTCGCCATCCGGCGGCAAGAATAACTGCACCAAATTTTTCACCATCAGGATCTAGGGTAAGAATATCTTTTTTGCCTTTATTGATTTCTTTGTAGATTTCAAGAATTTTTTCATTATCCAGTTCCTTACCATTGGCATCTACACGTTTTTCTGGAGGGACAGGAAAAGGAACATCAAATTCAATGGCTTCACCTGGAGTTTTAAATGTCACTGTAAATTCACCAGGCTGACCTGCAATACGCGCGACCACTGTATTTGTTTTAATTGTAATTTTGCCATTATTTTCAACTTCTTTGATCATTTTATTGATCATAGGAGATTTTAACGCGTCATAAGGGGGAGCTGTTGGTAATTGTTGTCGGATTTTTTTTGCGTATCCACCCAGTTCGTTTTCTTTTTCAACGATTGTTACCTCGTATCCTGCTTTAACAGCTTCAATTGCTGAGGTCATGCCAGTGATGCCACCACCGATGACTAATATTTTTTTACTCATGCTTTCGAGCAGGAAGGGTTTGGGTAAGGCAATTTTTTCGACTTTAACCATCCCCATGCGAAAATAATCTTCAGCCATCATTTGAACATGATCGGGTTCATCTTCGCTAGGTTCTTCAGGCATTTCCCATCCCTCAGGTCTGGGATGAGACCAAACAACTTGTTCTCTTAAGTTAACGCGTTCAGTAATGCATCCCTCAAAACAAAATACATCAAAATTAACGCGAGGAGAGCAGGCACCAATTACAATTGCATTAACGCCTTTTTCTTTAATATCTTTTTGAATACAATCTAATCCTTCTTTTCCGCAAAGAAATGGATGGATTGTACAATTGGAGTACCCTTCTTCTTTGGGTACGTTGTCCATAATCCATTCTGCATTGATAGCGGCACCGATGCCACAACCTGTACAGATATAAAACCCATATTTTTTATCCATGAATTTACCTCCTTACCAGTGTTTGAATCGCCTTCAGGGCCATACCAGTTGCATTCTGGTTGGAAGTAATCACATCTGCCGGTTTATTTGCGCAACCGGCGGCAAACATCCCGCCCTTTTCAAAATCATTGATTATAAAGCCATCTTCGGAATATGTCAGGTCTGCAGGCAATTTTGCCAGTGAGGTTTGCGGCTGCATTCCGGTTGCCAAGACAGCCATATCCACAGTTTGCTTTATTTTTTCCCCAGTTACGGCGTTTTCTGCAATCACTGTTATGCGGTTATCGTCAGTTTCCTGTACTTCCGCAACTTTTCCTTTGATCATGAATACATTTTTATCTTCCTTTAGCTTCGCATAAAATTTTTCATACTTATACCCGGGCGCGCGTAGATCAATATAAAAAATATAAATTTTAGCGTCAGGAAGTTGTTCACGAATGTATGTTGCTTGTTTTAAGGATGCCATACAACAAATATATGAACAATATGGCAAGTGATTTTCATCTCTTGACCCAGCACATTGAACAAATGCAACTGATTCAGGTGCTTTGCCATCAGATGGTTTTTGAATTTGACCTTGTGTTGGCCCATTGATTGCTGCCAGTCGTTCCATCATCATATTGGTGATGATATTGTCATATCGACCAAATCCAAGATTATCAATGCGAGTAGCATCATAGGGAACCCAACCAGTTGCCCAAACAATTGCCCCAACTTTGATGGTAATTGTTTTAGTTTCCATCGTTAAATCAATTGCATTATATTGACAGGCATCCTGGCATCGTTTAGCATCATCAGTGCCAATGATTTGTTGGGAAATGACATATCGTGCAGGAAATGCCATTTGATGAGGTAAATAAGCCCCTTTTGTTTTATCCATTTCAAAGTTAAATTCATTGGGGATTTCAGCACGACTGGCTTTTTCGCATTCACCACAACATGTACAGTTTTCATTGACATATCGTGGATTTAGTCGGATGGTGACTTCATAATCACCAGGATTGCCAGTCACTTTTTCTACCTCTGCCAGTGTATAGACTTTAATTTTTTTATTATTTTTAATGCGTCGATAGTTAATTTCCAAACCACAAGTCGGAGGGCACAGTTTTGGGAAATAATACTTTAATTGCGCTACACGTCCGCCAAGAGAAGGTTCTTTTTCAATCAAAATGATGTCATAACCTACTTCAGCGGCTTCAAGAGCGGTTGTTATACCGCTTATCCCCCCTCCGACAACAAGAATACTTGCACTTGTTGGAGGCTTCGCCATATTTTCAGCCATGTTATCCTTTTCCTTTCAATTATCACTTTTTTATTTTGATCAATGAACAATTATCAATAGATCAACGATTGACTTGTGTGATCAATCTTATGATCAACGATCAATATGATCTTAAAACGATCAATATGATCTTAAAATGTATTATCTTTTGATTTATTAATAAGTGCGCATGGACCATGAGAGTGGATAACTATTGAATAGTTTTTTATAAAAAGTATATCCTTTTTTATACTCATGCGTTGAGACGTTTCAAATATTAGTGTAGACAATTTATCTTTAATAAAGGAACTATGATTTAATAACGACCCTATTTAATGATCACTCACTGCTGGCAGAAAAAAGACATATTGTCTATCACTGATATTGAAATGGCCATATTATTAAATCATACAGCTTTTAAGAAAACGATATTGGGGGCAGACCTTGATTAGTGAGTATAGAATATTGTTTTATTTGCACTACGATAAATAATCACTAATCAAGGCCTGACCCAAAATCGTTTTCTTAAAAGCTGTAGTGCATGAGAAATATCTACACTAATTTTGAAAACAGTATCGATTGTATGAGAATTAGGTTGTTCGGATTAAAACGTGAACATGATTTAGCTTATGATCAAAGGAGGCCATACAAATGATGTTCATATTTTATAATCGAACGGTCATTGTAAAAAAAGATACACACTAATAAAAACCTCCAGGTGATTATACACCTGGAGGTTATCCCATCAACTTGTAGACACATTGTCTAACAAGTTTAAATACTCAATTTATTTTTCGGTGAATTATGCAATAATTTTAACACATTCAACCTTTTTGACATCCCAAGAAGCATTTTTAGGATCGTATTTTGAATTAACAAAACAGAACCAATTGGCATCATCTTGTCCGGGGAAATCTGATTGATAGTAGAATCCAGGATATCGGGTTTCTTTTCTGAACTGGATGTGACGTAGATGAGATTCTACAGTCCAGATTCGATGATAGATTTCCCAGCATCTCATCAATTCATGAAGATCACCAGCAGCCAATTTTTCGCCATCTTCGCGCATAACTTGAAGCATATCCATGATGATTTCTAAATTTTTAGAAGTTGTCATGTAATATGTTGCAACACCGCCACCATATTCATTGGTAGCTTTCATTAAGCGCATAGCCATGCCAGAGGGTTTAATGTAATTGGGGTTGATGTCAACATCTGTTGTATATTGTGAATGTTCAAGATAGAGTTTTGCTGGTTTATAAACTAAATCAACTAACTCATCTTTTGATTGGCTTAATGCTGGGGTAAAACCTGCATGATCTCTGACATATTGAGCCATTGATTTTGCAGCAATTCTACCTTCTGCATGGGAACCAGAAGAAAATTTATGACCTGAACAGCCAACGCCATCACCAGCGGTAAAAAGACCTTTAACTGTAGTCATACGATTGTAGATTTTATCTCCATCGCCCCATTTGTATGCATCTGGAACCCAATCTTCGTTGGGGCCTGAGCACCACAGACCGCAGCATCCTGAATGTGAACCTAACAGATAAGGTTCTGTTGGCATAATTTCAGAATTTTTCTTTTCAGGTTCTGTATTGGTTGCGCACCACAGATTGGCTTGACCACATGTCATATCCAAGAAATCTTCCCAAGCTTCTGATTCAAGGTGTTTAAGTTCTTTTTTATCCATGGTTTTGCCTAAGTTAGCCAGAGCAGTCACTGTATCCATAATGATTGGGCCGCGGCCTTCTTTCATTTCGAACAGCATCAGGTGGTTTCTTAAGCAAGTTGGGGTAATAGCAGCAGTTCCATAAGGTGCATATCGTTCTAATTCTTTTTTCGCAGCTTCACTTCCGGCAAAATTTTCACCTAATCCATTCAATGCTTTGGCTTTGAACAGTAAGAACCACGCACCAACTGGACCATAACCATCTTTAAAACGAGATGGGGTGAATCGGTTTTCCATCATAGATAATTCAGCACCCACTTTCATACACAGATAGTATGTGGATCCTGCATTCCATACTGGATACCAAGCACGGCCTTTACCTTCACCCACTGAGCGGGGTTGATAAATATTAACAGCGCCACCACATGCTACCATCATGGTTTTGCATTTAATGATATAAACTTTGTTTTCACGAAGAGAGAAACCAACAGCGCCAGCTACTTGATTTTCAACATTGGCGTCCAAAAGGACTTCAACGATGAAGCAGCGTTCAATGATGTTGTCTTCGCCTAAAGCTTTTTTAGCAGCTTCAGCAACGATTCTTTTGTAAGACTCACCATTGATCATGATCTGCCATTTTCCAGTTCGAACTGGTTTTGCGCCACTTTTCAAGGTTCCCATTTTTTGGCCTTTTTTACCATCCAGATTTTTTCCTTCTTCGGACAGTTTCCAAATTGGAAGACCCCATTCTTCGAACAGATAAACTGAATCATCAACGTGTCGACCAAGATCAAAAATTAAATCTTCGCGAACAATACCCATCAGGTCATTTCGAACCATGCGGACATAGTCATCAGGTGTGTTATCACCAACGAAGGTATTAATAGCTGATAAGCCTTGGGCAACTGCGCCACTTCTTTCCATTGCTGCTTTATCGCAAAGTAAGATTTTTTTGTCTGGTGCCCATTTTTTGATTTCAAAAGCAGTGCCGCATGCAGCCATGCCACCGCCCACGATAAGAATATCAACTTCGCGTTCTTCTACGGCTGGATCATTAACAACCTTAAGTTCTCCCTTAGATTTGTTCGGTAATGCCATAATATATATCCTCCTAAAATATTTCTATAGTTTGTTATTGTTTCTTTCCCAATAAGTCGTGATTAGCTTGCAATTGCTTGTGGTTTGATTAATACTTTGCCATCAACTTCTTCTGTTGCAAGCAAGCCACTATCTAGATCTTTTCCAACCAGACTTTCATAGGCATTGGCCTGTCCTTCGGGTGTGGTTCTAACGGGAAACTTAAAGCGTTTAATAGTACCATTTCTGAACTTACATGTCCACATAACATCTTCTGTACCGAGCATAGGCATAATGCTGCTTCCTAGTGGTACAAAGTCAGAGTATCCTCTCACTTCAATCGCTTGTGAGGGGCATATTTTAACGCATGAAAAACATTCCCAGCATTGATCAGGTTCTTGGTTGTATGCTTTCATCGAATCTACATTCAATACCATAAGATTGTTGGGGCAAATATACATACAGGCTGTTTTGTCCCCGCCTTTGCAACCATCACATTTTTCTTGAATTACATAGCTTGGCATTTATTCATCCTCCTAGAAATTTTTTCTTTGGCCAAATCATAATTTTTGGCATTCTGTTTAAATAATTCTGTTAGTTATAAAAAAAACAATGACCGAGGTTAATATTTGAGTAATCCCTCTTTGTCCTCCTTCCTAAAAGGCAAGGCCTTTGATTATATAATATATAAAATCGGTTATATCTTCCCGATAATCTAACTCATTATTATATATAAAAATATCAACTCTTTAATATAAATTCCGCGAACATTAACACTCTGATTGATCACTTGTCAAGTAATATTCATTATTGAAAAAATGAATGCTATTCATTTTATGATGATCATTTTTATTATGACTCGAATATAGTTTTTAGGTGATATATGATTTTTTTGATATGTTCATTACTCATTCAAATTATTTGTATTAATAATGGTTTGTAAAGAATGAATGGCTTCCTCTAGTCCCACTCGACCATCCAAGCTTGGATCATATTTTTGAATGGCTTGTTGAATCAGGGTTTGAATCGCTTGAGAGGAACATGAGTCACAGGCACAAGGATTGAGATCAATAACCGGCACATGAACCATTCTATTTTCAACCTCAAGATGCTCGATGGTCACAGGTTGAAAATGATTCGAAACAATGGATAGGGAATAAATACCCTCTTTAAGGTTTGAAAAAATAAATTTTCCATCCATAGCGGTTTGTTGTTGCATGCCTGTTTCAATTAATGTTACCGACATGCCATTCACTGGGGCAGGATATCCTACAACGCTTGAAACCACTGTTCCAGAAATTCCACCATTATAGACAAGCATTTCAAGGGTTAATTTCAAAAAATCAACAGCAGTATAGTCTCCTATACAGATATCTAACCGACCAAATGTTAATACATTATCTAACAATTGTGAGTCATTCGGATTGAGTCGATTCCATTGAATAATGATATCTTCGGATTGTTCTGCCTCACCCCATGTATATCCAACAAGGGTTGAAACAGATGATTCCCATTGTGTCACAAATTCAAAAGGATCCTTTTTCATGGTTCCACAAATAATTCGATCATCACTTGCCAAGGGATGATCTGAATAAATTTTACATTCCAACTTTGCAGAACAAATATATACGCCTGTTGTCAATTGCTGAAACGAATGGGCAATCCATTTTCCAATGGGCACAATATCCATTTCTATCAGTGGTATTCTTTGCGTTTGGGATAAATATGTCGAGAATTCAACCGAAGGGGCTGATTGCTCAGTATTCATTTGATTAAAATCATCTTGTATACCACTTAGATATATTTTTTCTGTTACTGTGTATGTTGATATGTTATCTGATTTTTCAGTGACTAATATTTTTTGAGTGTCGATCATATCCGATACACACAGCGTAGGAAAAAAAAGCATGCATAGGGTCAATATTACAAAATTTTGTTTGATAACCATTCAATTTTCTCCATTCCATGCTTAAGAACTCTCGAAAAATAAGTTCCCAATTTTAATTCAAAAGAGAAACTTATTTTTCGAGAGTTCCTTAATGTCATCATAAAAATCAAGCACAAAAATATGGAATTTTAATACGTCTGATTTCACAAAAATATCTCATAGTGCCACGTGGCCTTGATCATCGTTTCGGCCACTTGGTATTTTTTATA
>Ga0272440_1003358_pt1 | contig 11993 bp, 6 predicted proteins | sample SSMMMBAug17_FD_192440 | JGI IMG/M metagenome (GOLD analysis project Ga0272440, IMG submission 192440) | Marine sediment archaeal communities from Little Sippewissett salt marsh, Falmouth, MA, United States - SSM-MMB-Aug17 | ecosystem: Environmental > Aquatic > Marine > Wetlands > Sediment ... | reverse complement strand
CATATACACTTTGAGTTCTTGCCGGGCACAATAAAAGAAAAGCTCCTGAAGTTTCTTATTCACTCGTTGATACGATTGTAATTCTGACAAAAAGTTTTTCTCAAAAGAATCCTGATATCGCATGAGAAAGTCATTGATAATACTGTCTACATAACTTTGAAATTCTTCCTGAACGCGATCATATTTCGGATCCACCATCGCAAAGTTAAAGGCAAGGGTCATATACCTGTTTTTGTTGGGTGTAGGATTCTGTCCAATAAATGTATCCTTGAACAAGGTTTCAAACTGATCTTTTCTGTTTAAATCATAATAATACTGAAGCAGATTGATCCACAACGATTTGCCAAATCGTCTGGGGCGAATAAGAAATATATAATTAGGTAATGCTTCCAATTCATGGATATATTTTGTTTTATCCACATAGTACATGTTGCTTTTAATGATTTTTCCATAATCGGAATCGCCATAAGGTATTTTTTTGATTTGCATTTTTGAATTCCTTTTTTTGAATTTGGTTCTTTACTATGAATGTATGTAATTTTTCCAACGATACTTAAAGCAAGTTGATAACTTCCCCCAATTATTACAGACGCCCCTTTATCGCTCAAAAATATACAATACAAAAATATAATATGGGTGTCAATTGAAACGGGTGCATCTTTTTTCACTTGACTGATATTTCACGATTATATACATTTCGTTTTAGCAAGCAACGATGGAACTTTTTTGTTACTGATAATTGTCATCACAAATATCAGAAGCAACATTCAAAATGAGAACCCGGTTAAAAAATAAGGAGTATCTCATAATCAAACAATATTTTCTTATCATTATACTGTTAACAGTCAGCATTGTCAGCAATGCATTTTCAGAAAATCGGCTGTCGAATCTGGATTTGTAAAAAGAACAGGAAAGATTACAGGAAGTATTTTTGTATCCTATTCAAATCTTATGGTAGTAAAACAACAACACAAAAGAAGAACGTCTCCCAAATCGAATGACTCCATTCTCCATATTTCCATATTGTCTCTTTTCTAATATATATAGATATGGGTCGGACCAAGCCAATCCATTAAAATTAATCAAATTACATCACAAAAATGACAATTTTTACGTGATATATCGCGCTTTTCGGTGCCGAAAAGCGCGTTATACATATTCTCAAACGGATAGAGTCTTAAGTGTATACATTTTTTTAGCCCTGAAAGGGCGGCAAGATACCAGCCCAGGGCAACGCCCTGAGGAAATATATAAAAAGTTTTAAGCCCTGTAAGGGCGTTACATTTTTAGAATGCGTTCTTTTTAATTTATCTTTATGTTGCGCCCTTACAGGGCTTAAATATTGGTTAATCTTTACCCAGGGCGTTGCCCTGGGCTGGTATCTTGCCGCCCTTTCAGGGCTAAGAAAAAAAATGTATACACTTGAAGACCTATCCGTTCTCAAAAACCTGATAATCTATAACGTGCTTTTTGCCCCAAAAAGATCGTTATTTATAGACTGTTATTCATAATGCAAAACTATTTTTATTCCTTTAATTTAAACAAGTTAGCTTGGTACGAACCTATGCAACGCAAAATTTGGAATTGTAATTATTTTTGTTGACTCACTCTTCATTATAACTATATTTGTAGCAAAATAATAATTTTGAGAGGTTTGCTTATGGAAATAAATATTTTAGAAAATCGATCGGCTGGTTACAAATATCTTTTGGAAAAGTTTTCAATTGAAGGAATGCCAAATTGGCACAGGTCATTGATATCCACCGCAGGCAATACCAACTATTCAAATATTCAGGATGGTATTGTTGATGAGGTGTTCAGGAATCAATATTGGCCAGGTGAAAATATTGGCGATCATCTTGAATTTGCACTAAAATATGATGGCGTCAACCTGGGATTGTTAGATCTTATCTTTGAACACGTTACTCAGAAAGAAATCTCTGAGTATATCAAATCTAAACCAACAGGAAAGTACGCTCGAAGGATTTGGTTCTTTTATGAATTTCTGACTGGTAAAAAACTTTCTATTGAACATATCAGGTCTGGAAACTATGTTGATGCACTGGAAACAAAAAACTATTACACAATCCAAAATGGGGAAAAATCCCCACGTCATCGCATCGTTAACAACCTCCCCGGTCCTAAAACATTCTGTCCAATCATCAGGCGAACAGAGAATCTTTCCACACACGATTCCACCGAACTGCATAAAAAATGCATTGAAATTGTTACAGCTTATCCTTCTGAATTACTTCACCGGGCACAAAGCTATCTCTATAACAATGAAACAAAATCATCCTTTGAGATAGAGAACATAAAGCCTAATGCATTAAGAACTGAAAAATTTATCGCCTTACTTGCACTTGCTGAAAAACATGACTTTTGTGAAAAAAAAAGTCTGATAGACCTTCAGAACAGAACTGTAGACCCACGATTCAAAAACAGTGATTATCGGGACAATCAAAATTATGTTGGTCAAACAGTCTCCTATCAGAATGAGATTATCCATTTTATATGCCCAAAGCCCGATGACCTTCACAGTCTGATGTCGGGTTTGATTGAATGCCATAAACGAATGAGCTCAGGAAATATTTCACCGCTTATCCATGCAGCGGTAATTTCTTATGGACTTGTATTCCTGCACCCTTTTGATGATGGAAATGGACGCATTCATCGATTCTTGATCCATAACATCCTTTCGCTGAGAAAAATGGTACCCCATGGGCTCATATTTCCAGTTTCGGCAATCATGCTCAAAAATCAAACCGATTACGATTTATCATTGGAAGCTTTCTCGCGCCCTCTTCTTCAACTCATTGATTATCATCTGGATGAAATGAGCCAAATGACAGTCAAAAACGATACAGCGCGATGGTATCAGTATATTGATATGACATCTCAGGCAGAGGCGTTGTGCGAATTTGTAACCAAAACGATCGAAGAAGAACTTGTTGAAGAGCTTGGCTTTTTGTTAAAGTATGACAATACCAGAAATGCAATACAGGAAATAATTGATATTCCTGAGCGATTGATAGATTTATTCATCAAGTTTTGCCTTCAGAACAATGGACGCCTTTCAATCAGAAAAAGGTCTGCACATTTTGATTTCCTGACAGAAGAAGAACTGGTGAACATGGAAAAAGCTGTTGAGCTATGGGGTTCTTCCTCATAAGCACTTTAATACGCTGACTTTTATTGTTCGAAATCAACTGCGAAACTTTTATTCGAGTATACTTAAGAATGCCCATTTTGAGTTAAAAATGAACACTTTAAGGGGTAAAATTGTATGTTTAATAAAACTTTTTATATATTTCCCCAGGGCATTGCCCGGCATTGCCCTGGGCTGGTATGTTGCCGCCCTTTCAGGGCTAAGAAAAAAAATGTATACACTTATAGACCTATCCGAATTCTGATTCAAAAAAAAGGTCGAAAAATTAACACATAATTATCAGCTCCCCAAAAAATGTTATAATCAGAATAAATTAATTATTGACTGTAAAAGCCAATTGATCTCTTCAAAAATATATGCAATACTTTACGAATTATGAGTTACAATTAAAATGTTTATAGGCCTGCTAAAAATCATTGGAACAAAACGTGTAGAGGAGTCCCATTACCCGGTTAAAGTATTCCGAGAATTATTGCGCAATGCCTGTGTCCATAGAAACTACAGCCTTGCCACTGCGAATCAAATGGAACAACGAAAACAATTATATCTGGCAGCAGAACGATTTGTCGTTGATGATCTCTGTGCGCTTATTCCCATTTATCAGGAACAAGAAAAAATACTGGTTCATCCAAGGAATTAGTGGCTGGTACCATATGGCTTTTGGCGGCTTTTGGCGGGCAGCATATGTGCCATTGGCGTTTAGCGGAGGATTAATTATTTCGGGGAAAAAAAAGCCATAAACAAGCTCAGTCAATTTGCAGAAAAACTGAACAACGGCGCTGCAAGTTTGAATACAGGTAAAAAATATGAAAATAAAAAAAAAATACGTCTTGGTGTCCATGTGTATTGTCAGCCTGGTTTCTTTGATTATAATTGTTCTTCCAATTATTGTCGAGCATCAACTGGTTCGTCATCTGGAATCGATCCTTAAACGATCTGTTTCAGTAGATGATGTAGATTTAAACATTTTCACATTAAAATTACGCCTTGAAAAATTTGAAATTCAGGAATTGTCATCCAATAATAGTTTTGTTTCCTTTGATGAATTTTATTTTGATGCCTCATGGCGTTCGTTGTTCAAACAATGCATTATTATCGAAAAGATTCGGTTGAACACACCCATTCTCAATGCTGCCATGCAGCCTGATGCCACCTTCAATTTTTCAGATTTGATACCTGAACCGCAACAATTCACAGATACATTAAAACCACCTGATAATAAGTCAGAAAAAGAATTGTTTGAACTGGATCAACTGCCTGTTCATTTTAACATTCAAAATGTTTCCATACAAAATGGAAGCATAAAATTTAATGATCATAAACATGAATTGACTCATACGTTAAATCATTTGAATTTTAATATTCCTCAATTAACAAATGTTCCTGAGACATCAGATCAAGCCGCAGAAATCACTTTAAATTTTAACTTGAACAATTGTTTTGTGCAGATCCATACCATAGCAAATTTATTTAATAAAGCACCATCTGCAACGATTCATTTAACAAATAATGGTGGAAATTTTTCTTTTTATCAGCCTTATTTAAATAAATTTTTAGACTGGCAGATTTTTTCAGGTGAATTAAAAACAAATATTCATGTTAAACTGACATTACAAAACAATACACCTGATTTGTCTTTTCAAGGGAACGTTCAAATTGTTGACTTTGCATTAAAAGATAATGAACAGAATAAATTATTGTCATTTCCTTTATTAAATCTTCAATTCAATGCATCTCACCCCATAAAACAGCAGATTAATTTTGCTTTAATAAAATTGATTCAACCTGAAATCAACATTATTCGGCGAAAGGATCAGTCCATGAATATCATACCTGTTATAAAAAAAGCATCTATTAATAAAAATATCAAAAAGATAGAAATTGAAACAATATCTCATTTAACAAAATCAGCCAACACATCTAAAACAACCAATACTTTGGACATCACTATTCAAAAAGCAGCGATTAAAAATGGACAGATCAATATCAAAGATGTTTCTATGAATGAAACTTTTACAAGCCAATTAAAGCCGTTCAATCTCAATGCAACAGGGGTATCATTAAAAGATCAAAATATATCATCTATCAGCATCCAAACAGAAATCTTACCCCATGGAAAATTGTCAATAAATGGGGCATTGCAATTGTCGCCTCAGAAATGGGATGGCCATGTGTTAATTGAAGATTTTGATATATCAATTGGGCATCCATATCTTAAAGAATTTCTCAATGGTCATCTGGAAAGTGGCCGCCTCTTTATTCAGTCAGATACGCATTTTGAACAAAAGAATAATACCCCGCATATGCAGCTTTCAGGAAATTTTGCCTTAAAGAATTTTATATACAAAGAACCTGATAAAGAAAAAGAGGTATTAAGCTGGGACAATCTTGAAATTAAAAAGATCAATTCAGGACTTTTCCCACACTATTTAGATATTGATGAAATTCGTCTTGATCATTTCATCGCGCCAGTCTTCTTTCTTGAAGATGGAAAACTGAATTGGATGGCATTAATAAAAGAAAAAAATCCAAAAAAATTATCTGAAAAAACAGCATTGCCTGTGATATCAAAGGTGGAAGCCACAAAAAATAAAAGAGGAACATTATTACAGCGCTTAAATATTCGCAAGATTGTTTTAGAAAAAAGCAATATTCATTTTGTAGATAAAACGATGAAACCAATCTTTTTTGCTAATATGACAGGTCTTGACGGGCAGGTTTTGGGTTTTGATCAGAATTCGGAACAATCTGCAAAATTTGTTTTGAATGGTAAGTTTAATGATCTATCGCCATTACAAATTGTCGGTGAAATAGCGCCATTCCAAGATCCCCTGAAGCTAAAAGCAGAAATTCTTTTTCAAGGAATTGAAGTCCCTTTATTTACAACATATACGCGCCATTATATCGGGTATCCTTTAGAGAAAGGTAAATTAAACCTCAATTTGGACTATCTGGTAGAAAAAAATCAACTCACTTCTGAAAATAATATTGTTATTGATCAACTGGAGTTAGGTGAAAAAGCTGAAAATGCAGTAATTCCTGCTTTGCCCCTTAAATTTGCCTTGGCCTTATTAAAAGACCGAAATGGAAAAATTCAAATGGAGATTCCTGTTACAGGCGATTTGGACTCACTCAATTTTTCAATAAAAACAGTTATTTTAAACGCACTAAAAAACACGATTGACAAAATTATTACATCTCCTTTTTCTTTTTTAACCCGGACATTTGGTGGAAAAAAAGATATCCAGTCTTTAACATTTCATTATGGAGAATCCAGCATTAATCCTTCAACCCAAGAAAAAATTGAACAATTGGGGCGTTTGTTGACTGATCGCCCTTTATTAAAACTACAGTTGCAGTCATATCTTAATATGCCTGAAGAAACCAGTGCTTTAAAGAAAATTCAACTCCAAAAAGAGTTGGCCTTGATTAAATTTAAAGAACAGGCCATTATTTCGAGTCAAACAAACAATCTTAAAGATGTCATTATAGAAAAAAAGGAATACCCTCAATATCTGGTTAAACTTTATCTATTTCGCAATAAAGAACTGCCTGATGCTAAGTATAATAACTGGCGCTCTTTAGAATTAAAATTATTATCAACAATTGACATAAACCAGGAAGATCTTGACGCGCTATCATTAAAACGAATGGTTAATGTCAGAAATGTTCTGGTAGATAAGTATAAAATTGGATCAGATCGGATTTTTCTGGGAGAAAGAAATGTTAAAGCCAATGATAATTTGAAAGATTCGCTCAGTCAGATTATTTTGAAACTGCAATAAATATATACTGATTATATCGGATTTTGGGGAGTAATAAATTTAGATACTTATATTAAATATTTGTTCGCCCTTTTTTTAGAATCTGAATTTTCAGAATTATAAAATTTGCAGAATTAAAAAGAGAGTGCCATATTACACCACTAATATTTTCTTAATTGTGAAAATTCATTTAATTCTGTAAATTCTGATTCTAAAATAAAAGCTCGAACAATGAACATATAATATATATAATTATATGCTTCACAAAAAACGTTATAATCAGAATATATATTATCGTCCAACTTTGGTTTTTCCAATTAAGCGGGACAATCATTAGCCAATGAACAAGAATTAACTAAAGACGAATAACACAATAGATATCTGGATAGAAGAATTCAATAAATTCTTTTAAAGCAGGTATCATGAACATTTTTCCAGGGCTATCGATTTCATGACTCAATTTAGTGACTTAAAAAGTCTTCGTTTTTTCTGATTATATCGGATTTTGGGGAGGCTGAATATCTTGCATGGCCTTTTCAAATAATTTCGTATCAAACAATTGATCAAAGGCCACTGATTTCATAATCCATTTAATTGCTGTGGCCTGTTCCATGATAGATTTTATGGCATCCATTTCTGGAAGTGATGGCTTAAACCGAATCTTACCTTTTCGTTGGGTCAAGGATTGAATGACAATTTCTTTTGAAATTTTGAAATATTTTTTTTGAATAATCGCTACCTGCATGGCATTTGTTTTTGTGATATCGTTTTCAATAAAATGACACGCACGAACAATACTGTTAATCCATTCATTCATCGCATCTGGATGTTTAGTTAACATTTTTTTTGATAGGACAAGCATTGTTGTTGGAGAGTTAATGTCAAATAATTGCTTTTCAATTGAATGTACACCAGCTTCTTTTTCAGCAATACTCCCCCAAGGTTCAGGTAAATACAGGGCATTTAACCTTTCGTTTTTCAAATCTGAAACTGCGGTTTCAAAAGTAATGCCGATTGCTTTATAATCAATACCCAATTTCATGCCCTTTGATGCCATTATGTTCATTAAAGAAAACGATTCTATAGAATCAAGCCCTGGAATACCAATCATTTTGCCTCGCAAAATATTGATATCCCCATCACTCGATGAAATCATACTTGATCCACCGATGTGGGTCGCACCAATCACTTTGATTTGACAAACATTGCATTCATAACGACTTGAAGCAATCGATAAAATAATTGGGACTGGAATGGATGCTGCATGGATTGCACCAACACGTATTGCCGCCTCAACAGATGTGAAGGATTTAAATTGAATCAATTCAACATCAATGTGATTATAATTCAAATGATCATTCTCATAAGAAACCACGATGGGAAGTTGAGGTAGCAAAGAAAGATAGGCCACGCGAAATTTAACCGGTTCATCAGCCAAAGAAAATGAAATTGATAGAAAATACAGTATCAGTATCAATAATATTTTTTTCATTTAAAAACTCCTTATTTGAGTGCATCCATTCAAGTGTTAAAGAACTCAAAAAAATAATTATTCATAGGGTTCCAGGTTAACTGGATTTTCTTCACGCGTTCGCGCTATTTCCTCACCTGGTTTAGATGCAATAATTTTAAACAAATCCCATTCATTTTTACTTTCAGCCGGAGATTTTCCCACTGCCACATAGGTTGGATGAATGCCTTGATGATCCCATTCACGAAAATATTCTTCATCACCCAACAAGGTAAATCGATGTTCTTCCAGTGCTTTAATAACTTTAATATGATCAAAATCACCGGCCCTTTTAACAGCATCAGCATATTGAAAAATATCGACCCATGCTGTTGCAGCAGCATTTCCAGGTTTCTTGTTATACTCTTTTTCAAAGGAGTCAACAAACTTTTTAGAACCTTCATATTTCTCTGAAAGGCCATGATACCAGCACATGGAAGTCGTTATTCCATTCATAATTTCCGGGCCGACCCCATGAGCCATATGCAGTTCCATTAAAGGCACGACGATTTCCATTTTTTTTCTTAACTTTAGTTTATTGACCTGTTTGAGACAATTAATCATATCTCCACCAAAATGCACCAGTACAAGAACATTGGGTTTTTTTCTTTTAACTTTCAGCAATGATGGCAGAAAACTCTTTGCTCCCAATTTTGTCGGTTGATTTAAAACTGTCTGACATCCCGCAGCTTCAATAACCTTTTGCATTGATTGCTGCACAGTAATTCCCCATGTATAATTTGCATATAAATAAGCGTATTTTGCTTCTTTACCAAATTTTTCAACTAAAATTTTTGCCATTGCTTTGGCCGTTTGATGACCATTATTATACCATCGAAAACAATGACGATGTGCATTTTTACCCGTCGTGGCATTAGAGTGCGTCAAACCTGCCATAAAGACAACCCCTGCTTTTTGGCATTCTTCTGACTGTGCGATAGCCACCGCCGAACTGGAACCTCCTGTAACCATGATGGCGCCATCTTTGATTAATTGAATCGCATTTTCTCTGGCAGTATTTGCACTGGTTTTGGTGTCTTTGATAGAGTAAACTACTTTTTTTCCCAAAATACCGCCACTTTCATTAAGTGTTTTAATCGCCAGCTTATACGCCTTTAACTGATCTTCCCCCTGGCTTGCATAGGAACCAGATAATGGCACATTTAGCCCTATCAATACTGTTTCATTGCTGGCAAAAACCAGACCTGGAATCATCAATCCCAGCAGAAAAAGCATTATGTTTTTTTTCATTTTACATCCTCCTTTTTTGTTATTTATTTTGTAAAAAAATTAAAGAACTTATTATTATATTAAGTAATGTTTTGGGAATGCGTTCATTTTCAAGAATTCCTAAAAAATATCTTCAAGTTGATCGATATAATCCAATATTTCAGATGATAATGCATTCATTTCAACTGCAGTTTTACTGAAATCATACGCTTTTTCCGATGTCTGTTGCGTAACTTTTTCAATACTGTTCATACCCAATTCAATATTTCTAACCTCATCCGCTTGAGATGATGCTTCAGCAGATATTTCATTCATAAGGGTCTCTACAGCTTTACTGCTTTTAGAAACTTCTTTAAACGTATTATCAGTTTCCAAAACCTGTTGTTGGCCTGTTTTAATTTTTTCGATAATTGTTTCAATAAGTGCAGCTGTATTTTGCACGGCCTCACCTGTTCGTATTGAAAGGTTTCTCACTTCACCTGCAACAACAGAAAAACCAGCACCTGCCTCTCCAGCACGTGCAGATTCAACAGCAGCATTGAGTGCTAATAAGTTGGTTTGAAAGGAAATTTCATCAATACTTTTAATAATATGAAAGGTTTCTTCGCTGGTTTTTGCAATTTCATTCATTGATTCTGTCAGTATATTCATTGTTTCGCTGGATCGAATAACTTTTTGTCCAGTATCTTTCATTAATTGATCTGCCTGGCTGGCAGATTCAGCATTTTTTTGGCTGGCAATTGAATTACTTTTTAGACTTGCTGAGGCTTCTTCAATCGAAGCTGCCTGTTGGCGGCTACTGTCAACAAGTGTATTACTGGCATCAGACATGGTTTCAGAGACATTGGAAATCTTAACTGAACTATGTTGAAGTCCCTCAATAATATTTTCAATGCGATGAACAATTTTTCCGGTAATGAACATACCAATTCCAACAGCAATGAACACACAAATAAATGCTATAAATGTGCTGATTGTTAACATGCTGGCTGTAGATTTTTCCATTGTTTTCATTGTAAAGGATGAGGTCTGTTCGATTTGATGTTTAAATGCATTGGCAGTTTCTTGAACACTATTGGTGATTATCTTGTTGACCTTTTGTATGGCAATTGAGGAATTGTTTGTTGCAGTCATATTTTGATTATCAATTTTTTGGGTTGCCTGTAAGCTGATTTGAGCCAGTTGATCTGGTAAATCTGTATTTAATTTGTTAATGGCTTTTTTTAATTCTTCAGAAAGACTATCAATTTTGTCCTGAATCGTCGTTTGCGTTTGCAAGAGATTGTCAATAACTTCTTCCATTTTAGCATTTTGAATGGTCATTGCATGACCCAATTCCATTTTAATCGCATAGTTCACTTTTTGGTTAACAAGTTTAAGCTCTTCAGCAACTTGCTTTGATTGAATATCAAACATTCTTGACAATTCATTAAAGCGATGGTTTTGTCTTTCAGAGGTTGTTTCTTTTAGTTCTTCAAAGGAAAGCATTAAATGTTCAATGATACTATCCACATCCTGGTCTTCCTCAAGAACAGACATCAAATCTATCAGTAAATTATCCAGATGTTGATTGAACTTATTTTGTCCTGATTTCTGCCTTTCTTTGAATGTTTGTATAATCAGCGCGAAACGCCTTAAACTATCCAGACTGGAATGATTTAATGATCTCATATTAAATGTTGCGACATTCGATAAGACATTCATTGAAGTGGTATCAAATTCCATCACTTCAGTGATATATTCAGTCGAATTGCCTAGAAACTGATCCATACCATCAGCGGTATTGGTATTTAAATGTTCCAATGTTTTACTTACAGTTTCACCGGCTTGTGTAATGGAACGATTGATCAGCTTTACAAGATGCTCCTGGCTTTGTTTGGTTGTTTGAATGATATTCGCAATCTCAGCCAATCCACTGGCTTGTTTAATACCATCCTCTGTCATTTTTTGGAAATCAGAAAGTTCATGAAGTATCAATTTTTGGAGAACATCCATCTTCTGAACAATCCCTTCTGAAACCTTCAGTTTGTTATTATTGGACAATTTCCAGTTTGAAATCATAATTGACAGGCACACAATTGATATTAAAATGAAAATTAATATAATAAATTGTTTTCTGAATTTCATGTTGAACATGTCTTTCTCCTTATTAAGATATGGCACAAAGGGACGTTCGAAAAATTAAGTTCCCAATCGTACATTACCGACGGGTACGACTATTACCGATTGAGTAGAAAAAATAATTATATATATATAATTATTATAATAACTGATTTATGTATAGATTGAAATTTGCTTAATATGGCCGGTTTTCAAGAAA
>Ga0272440_1003357_pt1 | contig 11993 bp, 12 predicted proteins | sample SSMMMBAug17_FD_192440 | JGI IMG/M metagenome (GOLD analysis project Ga0272440, IMG submission 192440) | Marine sediment archaeal communities from Little Sippewissett salt marsh, Falmouth, MA, United States - SSM-MMB-Aug17 | ecosystem: Environmental > Aquatic > Marine > Wetlands > Sediment ... | reverse complement strand
CGCGTCGGCCAACGATTATTGTATCACATCGCTCTGATTTTGCTTTTTCAACAATGGCATCTGCGCGACTCATATGACCTAATCCTACTTCTTTATGAACGTTTCCTTTTGAAAAACCTGCATCTAATATATATTCATAAGCTTTATTTAAATCAGGTTCAATTTCAGATTGACCACGTTGCAACCATTTTTTTTCAAATTCAGGATCATTAAAAATATTGTTTTCTGGCGAAAAAAGTTCCATTGATCGTATAACATGGTATAAAAATATTTCTGTGTTAAGAGGATTTACAATGGCACATACCTTTTTAACAGCTTCCATCGCACATTCTGAGCCATCAAAAGCAATGAGTATTTTTTTTGAAACTGGTACGCCCCCCACAATAAGCAATGGTAAATGATCAATTTTTCCAATAAGTCTGGATGCAGTGCTACCCATTAATAAATCTTTCATTTTACTATTACCATTTCGACCAACAACAACAGCATGATAACCTTTTGTTGATTCAGCAATGATATCTCTTGTAACGCCATTATGTCTTGGACGAACATGGATACAAATAGCGTCATCATTAAATCCAGCATCTATTAATATTTCTTTGGCTTGTTTCATAAAGATATCAATAATTTTTTGATGATGCGCTTTCCACATTGAAATTTGAGGGACTTCAAAGCCTGGATTTGTTTTTGAGTCCCAAAATATCTCAGGTTCTTCAACATCAACATGAAATAGATCAATATGCGTTTGATCCAAAGGCATGACTAATCCAATGTATCTTGCTGCATTCAATGCCTGATCTGAATTATCCATTGCTAATAATATTTTATGTTTTTCACTCATATTTTTAATCTCCTTACAAATAATTGGGTATATTTTATCAAAATGGGATAAACTTTTATCCGCATCTATATTATTTAAGAATTCTTTCTCATAATTATAAACGTTAAGACAATCAAAATTCAATTACATAAGACACAATGAATGTCAATTGAATAAAAAAATGAATTGATATTCAAAAAAATGCATAGGTCTATAAGCTTTGTTTTTTTGCGCATAGGTCTATAGGTTTTGGAATTAGAACCATAATGTTCGACTTTTTGGGAATGCGCCCTTTTTTATAGAATTGAAAGTTTTATCAATCGATCAAATATCCATTGCAACAGGGAAATGAATTAAGAAGAAAAGTCAGCAAAGGAAAAGAAGAAGAAATGGAAATCGTTTTGAAATATTTTGAAGATCACATATACCATATGAAATATGCGTTATTTCTTGAAAATAATGTATCAATTGGGTCAGGATCTGTAGAAAGCGCAGTTAGGCGAGTGATTAATTTAAGACTTAAAGGAAATGGGAGTCTTTGGAAGGAAAAAATTGCTGAAGGTTTAATGCATTTAAGAGCTTTTTTTAAAACTGGACGATGGCGAGAGTTGATATTGCGTGTGACTAGAGGAGAATATATTATTCCAAATTTTGAACATCAAAAATAATAGAGACATCCTTCCTATGATTGATTTGTTAAATTTGCCCCTTTTCTTGAATGCACCCCCTGGAAATCATGTACATAGCAATTTATGCTTGACAAATCGTTCATTTATTTTTAAAGATCATTCATTTTATAAATTAAATAAATACTTAATTTTTATTATTAAGGATTTTTCAATGTCCTCCCAAATTCAAAAACCCACATGTTTGTTATTTCATTTTATATGGTGTAGCCCCCTTTGGCAATTGTGGGAGTGTCTGTAGTCGATATTTATCCAATATATTAATATTATAAGATTATGACAACCCACTGTCCAAAAGATGGTGGGTTTTTTTATTTAAGGAGATATCAAAATGTCCCAATTGATATATTTAAGCCAGGAAAAATTGGCGGACATTGAAACTCCCGTTTCTGCATATATAAAATTATGTAAGGGACTTGAGAATTCATTTTTACTGGAAAGTGTTGAGAAAAAAGAGAGAACTGGAAGATATTCAATTATTGCTTATGATCCGATCTTTGGTATTGAGCTAACTAAAGATCAAGTTACAACATGGAGCCATGATAAAAAACAAATATTTCATACCGATCAATTTTTTTCTGTAATTAAAGATTCGATTAAAAATTTAACGTGTGATGCATTACCAGACCTTCCGCCAATAGGTTCCCTCATGGGGCACATTGGATATGATGCGATTCGTTTAATTGAGACGTTACCTTCACCTCATGCGTCTCATGATATTCCGATTTCGCGTTTAAGCTATCCATCACGATTTGTCATTTTTGACCATATGAGACGAATGATGACGCTATTGGCAATTGATGAAACACAGGATAATTGTTTAAAAAAATTAATGGAAATGGCTGAATTGCTATCATCACCATTAGTAATCAAACCGCATCAATCATCAATATATGTTGTGCCCCCTCCTAAAGATCATTATTGCGAAGCTGTTGTTAAGGCAAAAGAATATATTAAAGCAGGTGATATTTTTCAAGTGGTGCTGTCTGATCGTTTTACAGGTGAAACAGATATTTCTCCATTTGAAGTATACAGACGATTGCGCATCAAAAGTCCTTCGCCTTATATGTTTTTTTTAGATTTTGGTTCATACCAATTAGTTGGGTCATCTCCAGAAACACTGGTAAAAGTGTCCAATGATATTGTAACGATAATGGCCATTGCTGGCACACGAGGTAGATCACAAGACCCAAAACGAGATTATGAATTAGAACAAGAACTGTTAGGGTGTGAAAAAGAATGCGCAGAACATATCATGTTAACAGACCTTGCAAGAAACGATGTCAAACGAGTGTGTCAATTTGGATCAGTTAGTGTTGAACCATATATGAATATTATTCGCTATAGTCATGTGATGCATATTATTTCTCAAGTACAGGGGAAATTATGTCCAGAAAAGGATGCAATTGATGCGTTCAAAGCTGGTTTTCCTGCAGGAACTGTATCTGGTGCACCCAAAGTACGGGCAATGGAAATTATTGATGAACTCGAACGTAATTCACGTGGTCCATATGCAGGTGCTGTAGGCTATTTCAGCCAAAATAATCAAATGGATATGTGTATAGCAATTCGAACAATTTTATTTCATAATAATACATTTAGAATTCAAGTGGGTGCCGGCATTGTAGCTGATTCTATACCTGAAATGGAATATAAAGAAATTTCAAATAAAGCAGCTCAAAGTATTCATGCTCTGAAACAAACGGCTGAAGGATAATGTCGTATCAGAATGCTTAAATCAAAATCATAAATAATAAATGTAAGGGATATTAATATGATAAAAGGGTTTATTTCAAAAGTTGTGCAAGGCCAAAATCTTTCTGAGGATGAAATGATTGAGGCTATGAATATCATTATGAGTGGGCAGGCAACCCCTGCTCAAATTGGTGCACTCCTTATTGGTTTACGCATGAAAGGAGAAACAATTAGTGAAATAGCAGGTGCAGCTCGGGTTATGAGAGAAAAATGCACACAGATACCTTATAAAAAACAAAATATATCTATTGATAGAGATGAAATTAATGTTGAAGAAGAAACAATAATTGATACATGCGGAACTGGCGGAGATGGTACTAAAACGTTTAATGTATCAACTACAACCGCATTTGTTATCGCTGGAGCAAATATGAAAGTTGCTAAACATGGCAATCGTTCGGTCTCTAGTGCATGTGGAAGTGCAGATGTAATAGAAGCTTTAGGCATTCCATTAGATTTAACACCTGAACAAGTTGCGGAATGTATAGATCAGGTAGGCATTGGATTCTTGTTTGCTCCAGCCCTTCATAGTGCTATGCGTCACGTTATTGGACCTCGAAAAGAAATTGGTTTAAGAACCATATTTAATGTGCTTGGTCCCTTAACCAATCCCGCAGGTGCAAATGTTCAGGTGCTTGGAGTATATGCGCCTGAATTAACTGAAAAATTAGCAAATGTGTTGCTCACTCTGGGATGTCAAAGTGCTTTTGTTGTTTATGGTGAAGGATCATATGATGAATTCAGCATCACTGGTCCGACACGCGCAACCCGTCTATATAAAGGGACAGTTTCAACATCAACAGTTTCTCCAGAAGATGTGGGCCTTAATAGAGCAATGCCAGAAACTATTATTGGCGGGGATATCTCACAAAATGCAAGTATCATTCGATCTATCTTAAATGGTGAAAAAGGGCCAAAAAGAGATATGGTTTTACTTAATGCTTCGGCTGTTTTTGTTGCTGCAGATAAAGCAAGTGATTTAAAACAAGGTATTCAACTTGCAGAAGAAGTTATTGATTCTAAAAATGCTCTGAATAAATTAAATCAGTTATGTCAATTCAGTACATCACTTAGGAGTGCTAAAAAATGATTACTCTGGATACAATTCTTCTGGAAAAATATAAAACCGTTCAAGAGCTATATAAACAACACAATTTGGATGACCTTTATTCCAAGATTCAGCAATTGCCTAAATGTCTTTCTTTAATTGATACGTTAAAAAATGCAGATTTTCTTCCAATTATTGCAGAAATTAAGCGCGCATCACCTTCCTTAGGAGTAATTAGACCAACGATTGATATTACACAACAAGCAAAATTGTATGAAGATGGAGGAGCTGTTGCATTATCTGTTCTAACTGATGCACAATTTTTTTCTGGACATTTAAATGATATTCAAACTGTCAAGAAAAGTGTGAATTTACCAGTTTTACGAAAAGATTTTATTGTTGATCGTATTCAACTCCTTGAAGCACGTCTGGCTAATGCAGATGCGATTTTATTAATAGCAGCAGCCTTAAAACCTGAAAGCCTCAAATCTCTTTATAAAGAAACCCTTGAACTTGGGATGACCCCTCTTATTGAAATCCATGACAAATCGGAATTAGATACTGTCTTGCCCCTTGAGCCTGAATTAATTGGTATTAATAATCGTAATTTAAAAACAATGAAAATTGATCTATCAATCAGCGAAACAATTCGCCCTCTGATTTCATCAACACTATTTGTTATTGGAGAAAGCGGTATTCAAAATACGAATGATATCATTCGACTCCGCAAAGCTGGCATTAATGGTTTTTTAATAGGAACATTGTTAATGACAACTAATAACCCATCAGAGATGCTTAAACAATTGATTACACATGGGAGATAATGATGGTTCGTGTTAAAATATGTGGTATTACACGGTTAGAGGATGCTCTGGCGGCTGTCCATGCTGGCGCAGATGCTGTTGGATTTATTTTTGCAAAAAGTCCACGATATATTCATCCTGAAAAGGCATCATCAATTATTAAGCAGCTCCCGCCATTTGTTACAACTGTCGGTGTTTTTGTAAATACAAATGAACATGACATTCTTACAATTAAGAATCAATGTGGCCTTGATATGATTCAGTTGCATGGTGAAGAATGCATTATTACTGATTATTCAGATTGTCAAAAAAAGAATAATATTTGTATATCATTGAAAACAATCAAAAGACTGATTAAAACCATTAAAATCAGTAAAGTAATTTCTGGGGAGCCTGATAATTATCCGAATATTTCTTTATTATTAGATACATTTATTCCCAATTCAGAGATTCAAGGAGGGAGTGGAAAAGTATTTGATTGGAGATTAGCTATTCCAATCGCTAAAAAAAGGCCAATTATTCTCGCAGGGGGATTACACCCTGAAAATGTTGCGCAAGCAATCCAACTTGTGCAACCTTATGGCGTTGATGTATCCAGTGGTGTAGAAAGTGAACCTGGTATAAAAGATCATCAGAAGATTATAGCTTTTATTCAACAAGCAAAATTTTTATCATAAAATCAACTTTAAAATGAAATACGATAAATGCCGTAATTATTAAATCGTATTTTTATATTTGGAAATAAAACAATCATTTATCTGGAGGATAATATGATATTATGCATTGATAATTATGATTCCTTTATTTATAATATATCCTATGTGTTTGGTTCGGCTGGCAAGGATGTACTTGTTATACGATCAAATGAATTGAAAATACAAGAAATTAATAAAATGAAACCAGAAATGATTGTTATATCTCCTGGTCCAGGTACGCCATCAGAAGCAGTGCTCAGTTGCCAGGTTATTGATTTATTTAAAGGACACATTCCCATTTTAGGCGTGTGTCTTGGGCATCAATGTATTGGTCAAGTTTTTGGCGGAAAAATCATTCGATCTATCCCGCCAGTTCATGGCAAACTGTCCTCAATTTATCATGATCAACAAACAATTTTTTCAGATATGCCTCATCCATTTCGTGCGACACGATACCATTCATTAATTATTGAAAAACAAAGTATTTTAAACCCATTAACTGTTTCAGCGCAAACTGAAGATGGTATTGTTATGGGCGTGCGTGCTCAAGAATTAAAAATTGAAGGTGTCCAATTTCATCCAGAATCGATTGCAACAAAAGACGGTGAAACCATTTTATTAAATTTTATAAAAACTTATATTTCTTAAGTGATGATGACAAATCAAAACATAAAAATATCAGTTAATTTAAAAAAATATTGTATACAAACCGCAGTTAAGAAATATTATGAAAAATTACTCTTGCGTTGCTTAAAAGGAAAACAATCTTCATTGGCGGAGTTAATGAAGCAAATTGAACCCCTTAAAAATATCCTTGAATCATGTGATTTTTCATATTTAAGGAGCCATTATCCTGAGCTAAATGGTTCTTTAGAATCAAACTGTTGTGTTGATATCAATATATCCCATGATCATAACCAAATATATTTTTTCTTTCAGGATAAAACCATTTCAATGCCAAAAGTGAATAAAGAGTCTTAGTATCGGAGAAATGTACAATAAATTCAAATTTTATAAAAATTGACAATTTATATTTTTTTTAATTTGTGTGAAAAGTTATCTCTATCCCTGTAGCGCTATAATGAGCTAACCCTATGGATTTAAACTCTTATTATTTTAACTGATAAGCGTATAAAAATGTTTAATGCGCTGCAAAATAATTATTTAAAAATAGAAATTAAATAAAAAACTTGAAATTTATTAAAAACTTGTTATTTAAATAATACTCGACTTGAGTAGCGTATTTTTTTTTTCATAAAGGGGTTTTCCATTTAACAAAACTATACCATTTAAATTGGTATCAATAAAGATTTGTAACTCAATTATTAAAATAAATTGAGGCCTTATCCTATTAAAACCATTTGAAAAGTATAGAATCTGAACAAAATGACAAATTATCGTCGAGATTTCAACGGCGAATAAAGTTTTTTATCGACATATTCAATATTTCGAGATAACTCTTTTTTTTTGCCTTGATTGATTTCGGCAAAAAGATCATTTTAGGTCGGGGTGTAAGTGGCAGCCTTTTATGTTTTTGTGTTTAAGAATTTTTTTTTGAAAGGAGGTTGTCACTATGGCAACAGGAATCGTAAAATGGTTTAATGACAAAAAAGGGTTTGGATTTATTGAACAAGAAAATGGGCCAGATGTTTTTGTACATCATTCAGGTATCAATACCAGAGGTTTTAGGTCATTAAATGAAGGTCAACGTGTTAAGTTTGACATTGAAAAGGGAACAAAAGGCCCGGCTGCCATCAACGTGACCGTGGTGTAAATCATCACAGGAGTTATCAAAGGACACTTCAACTAATTATATTTGAAGTGTCCTTTTTATTTTCATTTCATCAAGTAATTTATTTTTCAATTGACAACTGATGAGTAGTTAAAAAGTCTTGATAAAATTATTGAATATCGTTATTATAAAAAAATAGAAAAAAATGAAATATTTTGTAATTTCATATAGTTAAAATTATTTGTGCCAATTTTTTTGATAGAACAATGGAAAACAGTTTTTTAAACATGTCATGAGATATTTGATATGTGAAATAAAAAGTCAAAATATGTTGAGAGGCATAACTGTATGATTGAAAAGAGAAGAAGAACAAGGGTATCTTTTGCAACACGAGTGGTAATAAAATTTGAAAATTCAGAAATTGAAACAGAAGCCAGTACTCAAGATGTCAGCTTAAATGGAATGTTTATAGAATCAGAAGATAAAATACCATTGGGTACAGCTTGTAGTGTCAAAATTTATCTTCCAGGGGCAACTGAAGACATGGCATTACATATTGATGGACGAGTATGTCGTCATGCGCAATCAGGTGTCGGTATTAATTTTGAAGCAATGGACCCTGATAGTTTTTCCCATTTAAAAAATATTGCAATGTATAATTCATCTGACCCTGATGCTATTGAAGATGAAATATTAAATATACCATTACGATAGCATGCCGGCTAACAAGTTGTTGAAAAATCAAATAAATGAGGTAATGCCTTATGGGTAACCAAGTTAATATATTTTTTTTTCAACAACTAATTCGACAATTAGTTTGAATCTTCAGATCGAATTGTAAATATGTTTGGGCATTTCATTTATTTTATCATAGCAGTTTTAATTTATTCCACATACCAACCCCCCAAGGAACCTTTCCTTAATTGGAATACGAGCTTTCTTTTATTCAATTTATTTTTATTTTTGTACACGTTTATTTGTATTTATGGATTCCAAATTTTTGAACGTCGATTAACTCTTGAAAAAAAATCAGGATATTACGATCAGTTTGATAAATTGGTATTTCGGTTATTAACGTTAGCTTTAATTATTTATTCTTTTAATATTTATGGGTTAAATCTCAAATACTATTTGAACCAATTTGACATATTTATTAAAATTCCAACATTATCCGCCATACTGTTTCTTGGATTGTTTACTTTATATTTTGCCATTTTATGGATTGGTGCTTATCGTGCATATGTTAAACTTTTCCAAGATGGCATCTCTATGTATGAATATGTTACATCTAACATTACATTTAGTGTCCCAGTTTTGTTGCCATGGTTATTTATCTCTGGCATAACAGATTTAATCCTTTTTCTGCCATTTCAATGTCTTCATACATTTTTGAATAGTACTGTTGGTATGGTGACTTATTTTATTATTTTTTTATTATTCGTTGCGCTTTTTGCACCATTGCTTATCCAAAAATCCTGGCGGTGTAAACCCCTTCCTGAAAGTATTTTAAGATCAAGGATTGAGGCCATTTGTCAAAAAGCAAATGTAAAATATGCTGATATTCTGTTTTGGCCTATTATGGGCGGTAAAATGATTACAGCGGGTGTGATGGGCTTAATTCATTGGTTTCGTTATATTCTTGTTACAAAAGCCTTAATTAACTCTTTAACTTATGAGGAACTCGATGCAGTTATTGCTCATGAGGTTGGACATATCAAAAAAAAACATTTAGTATTTTATCTTTTTTTCTTTTCTGGATTTCTTATTATTTCATATTTCTCTATGAAAATAATACCTTATATTTTAATCGCTGTATTACCTATTGATCATTTTTTAACTATCATGAATAGCGAAAACACTGCCTTGAATTCAATAATCTATACGGGTTGGATTATTATTATCTTTATTGTATACTTTCGTTATATTTTTGGTTATTTTATGAGGAATTTTGAAAGACAGGCAGATATATTTGTTTTTCCATTATTAGGTAACGGACTTCCTTTGATTACATCATTACAAAAAGTTGCTTTTTACAGTGGATGTCCGCCCGAAAAAAAGAATTGGCATCATTTTAGTATTGAGGAACGAATAAGTTATATATCCAAATGTCAATCAAATAGCATTTGGATAGACAGACATCATAAAAAGTTAAGAATCAGTTTTATTGTGTATTGGATTTGTTTATTAATCATTGGGATTGGCATTTATAATCTTGAGTATGGCAAAATAGGGCAATCATTACATCTGAAGTATTCTGAAAAACTTGTTCAATACGCTATTCAGCAATCACCTGATACGCCTTCATTATATATGCTTTTAGGAGAAATTGCATTAAGTGATAATAATTATAAAAAAGCAATTCAGTCTTATGAGTATTCTTTATTATTAAATCCAGACAATGCAGATGTATTAAACAATCTATCATGGATTTATGCCACCTGCAAAGATAAAGCTTTTAGAAATAATACAAAAGCATTAGAATATGCTCAAAAAGCAGCTTCATTAAACAATTCCCCATATATTTTAGATACGTTAGCGGAGAGTTTTTATGTAAATGGACACTTTCAAGATGCTGTACGTATCGGGAAAAACATAATGACAATGGAGCTAAAAGACCCCTCATATCATCAAGCTCAATTGAATAAATTTATGGCAGCTCTCAAAGAAAACCATTAATAATGAATCAATGAAAATATGGAGGCATGTCATGACAAAAAAATTAACATTAGCCTATTCAACTTGTCCTAATGATACGTTTATTTTTTATGCATTGGCTCATGGACTAATTGATTGTGACATAATGTTTGACGTACAGTTAATGGATATAGATCAGTTAAATCATCATGCGGCATCTGGTGATTATGACATCACAAAACTATCCTTTGCAGCATTTGATCATGTAAGAAATAAGTATGAATTATTAAATGTTGGAGCAGCACTTGGAAGAGGATGTGGTCCATTAATTGTATCCAAAGAATCTGTTGATTATCAATCTTCATTATCCTCTACGTTTGCAATTCCCGGTCAATGGACGACTGCAAATTTATTATTAAGGTTGTATTTAAACAAAGCAGTTAAAACCGTCACCATGCCATTTGATCAAATAATGCCTTCTATTCAAAAGGGTGAGGTTGATGCAGGCGTGATTATTCATGAAGGTCGGTTTATATATCCCAAATATGGTCTTAAGTGTCAGGTAGATTTAGGTGAATGGTGGGAAAAAAAGACAAGTTTACCCATTCCCCTTGGAGGGATTGCCATTAGAAAAGACTGCTTATTGTATGCTGAAAAGGTTGAATTTGCTATTAGGGAAAGTATTCAGTTTGCCTTTAAAAACAGAACTGAACCCATGCAATACATTCGAACATACGCACACGAAATGGAAGATGATGTGATTCAAAATCATATTCAATTATATGTTAATGACTATTCATTATCATTAGGAGAGGATGGGCAGCAAGCGATTAATCAATTGTTTAAACAAGCGCAATCGGCAAGAATATAAATACATACTATAAAAGTTTCGCAGTTTATTATAAAAAATGATAAGCATCTTTGATAATTTGATAAAAATAAGATTTACTTAAGACTGTATTAATATTCACATTTCATAAAACTGCGAAACTTTATTTAATATGTTATTGAGAATAAATAGATTATTCACCAAAAGCCTTTTTTAAATTTTCAATATATTGATTAACCATGGTTTCAAATTCCCTAGAAGCAAAGGGTGCAATTACCATTTTTGCCAAGGAGGGAAAAGGTAATGTTAAAATTCCTTTTGTATGAAATGTAATATGTGTTTTTTCATTTTGAGTTGTAAATGTCCATGCGCCTTCAATAACTGCATTTCCAACATCTTTAACTGGAGTCCATGAAATGGTAGCTTTTTCTTTGTTACTTTCGTACTTACAAGCATAGACTGTTTGGATATAATATTTCTGAACACCTAATTTTTCCATTTCCCAACGATAACAATTATCTCCAAGATCAACAAGTTGATCTACTTTTGGGAAATAACTCACAGATTTGGGAACATTTGACAGTAATTCAAATACAGTGTCATAATCAGCTGATACATCGAAATCCTTTTGAATATCTACGTTCACATTAAAAGCCATAATGTAATCCTCCTTTTTTGTTTATCGATAATTGAAAATATCAATTCATTAGTATTATTGTAGGACATGAATTAATTAAATAGATCAATTGTCGATGTCTAATAATAAAAAAACAAACTGGATAAACAAACAAAATTGCATAAATTGAATTGCTAATATCCTTTCTATATATAAATACCTACAAATTGCAATCGACATCTTCAAATGTCTGGTAACACCTTGTTATCTATAAAAATGTTTCAATAAATGAATTCACGTTTTTCGTGAATTCATTTATTGAGGCATTTTTATAGATAACAAGGTGTTATCAGACATTTGAAGATGTCAATTGCA
>Ga0272440_1003356_pt1 | contig 11997 bp, 12 predicted proteins | sample SSMMMBAug17_FD_192440 | JGI IMG/M metagenome (GOLD analysis project Ga0272440, IMG submission 192440) | Marine sediment archaeal communities from Little Sippewissett salt marsh, Falmouth, MA, United States - SSM-MMB-Aug17 | ecosystem: Environmental > Aquatic > Marine > Wetlands > Sediment ... | reverse complement strand
TATTAGAATTCATAACATCATTCCTGAATCAAGACGACAATGTCCCAATCGTATATTTTAATCATTATCTTTTTTTATTTTCAAGCATCCTCATGCATTGATTTGTAAAAAACTTCAATCGCTCTTAATAATTCCTTTTTATCAGGATAGGCTTCAAATATTTCCTCTGGTTTCATTGGATTCGCCTTAAATATTTCCTCTGGCTTCATTGGATTCGCCTTGAATATTTCCTCTGGCTTCATTGGATATGCATTGAATATTTCCTCTGGTTTCATTGGATATGATTCAAATATGTCTTTTGGTTGCATTGGAAATATTTGAAAAACCTCTCTGGGTTGCAAATTATACACTTTAGATAATTGTTCCGGCTTTAAATATCTGGCTATAAATTCTACTGGATCAAAATCCATCTGGATACATCTTTCATTAATTATTCCATTATACGCTGTTGATTATTTTCTTCTTGTCTGATATTTTCCATACATCAGTAACCTGAATACTATTTCACAAGCTGATTCATTTCAACAATTGGCAGTAAAATCGAAATAACCACAAACCCCATTAATATGCCCATAGTTAAAATCATTACAGGTTCAAGCATTGATGTCATAGCTAAAATAGTGGATTCAACTTCATTTTCATAAATATCTGCAATTTTATTTAACATTTTTTCCAACTCACCACTTTTTTCTCCGACCTGAATCATTTGAATAGATATTGGCGGAAAAATATCACTTTTAGAAAGCGCATTACCCAATCCCTCTCCTTTACCGATATCTTCAACAGCTACATCAATTAAGTCTGCAATCAAAACATTTCCCACAACATTTTTTACGATACCCAAGGCAGGAATCAATAAAACACCATTTTCTATAAGAGAGCCCAGGGTTCTACCAAAACGAGCAACAGCCAATTTCTTTGCCAATGTACCGGTTAATGGAAAAGTCAACAACATGCGATCTCGGGTATATTTACCTTTTTCAGTTTTTACTACCTGACGTAAGATAATAATAATCATTGCATAAAATAATAAAATTACCCACCAAAATCTTTCGATAAAACTACTTAAAGCAATCAAAAAAAGCGTAGGACCTGGTAATGTCTGGCCCATATCATCAAAAATAGATGTAATATTTGGCACAATATACGCCATGAGAACAAACATGACTGCACAGCCCAAAAACAACATAAAGATGGGATATGCCAATGCTGAGCGAATACGCCCTCTCAATTCATGCTGTTTTTCTGAAAGATCGGCCAATCGATCCAAAACAATTTCAATCGCACCGGATGCCTCACCGGCTCGTACCATATTGATAAACAATTCGGAAAAAATTTTCGGATATTGTTCCAAAGCTTTGGCAAAGCTATTGCCTTCGACAATGGAATCTTTAACTTGTGCCAGCGTTTGCTTGAATGCCGGATTTGGTGTTTGAGGTAATAAGGATGATAGTGCTGTTACCAAAGGCAATCCTGCACCAACAAGTGTTGCCAATTGTCGGGTCATGATTGTTACCTCTGATGCTTTCACACGTTTGAAAAAGCTTTGTATATTTATATTAAACCCTTTGGATCCAGCACCTGTTGTTTTCATATGATCTGGCGCTTCTTTCAATGATGTTGGATACAAATGTTTGGTTTTTAATTTTTGTCGGGCATCAGTCGCACTATCCGCATCAATAATACCCGACCGATTTTTTCCTTTTTGATCAAAGGCTGCGTATTGAAAAACAGGCATAACAAAATCTTTTTTTTATATATCCAATCCATTCATTGATGGTAATACATGTGAATAAACTGAATATGACTATCAAAAGCGATTTCCGGTAAATGATTGAAATGAAAAAAATTTACATCTGATGCATCATCACCGGCTTTAATTTTACCATCATAAACTTTGACCAAATACCCAATCATCAAAATCGTTTGATAACGTGGACTATCATGTGTGGTCAACCCAAGTAATCGATCAATTTTGCCACAAATACCAGTTTCTTCTTCAAGTTCTCGTAAGGCTGCAGCTTCTGGTTTCTCATGAAGCTCCATAAATCCTCCTGGCAGACACCAATATCCAATTTTAGGTTCAACAGATCGCTTAACCAATAACAAACGATCGTTTTTATCAACCAAAACAATTGCATTTGCAGGGACAGGATTTTCATATATCGGTGTCTGGCAATGTTCACAATAATTGCGTTCTCGTCCTTCAACATAACACCGAATTAAAAAGTTTCCACAAAAATGGCAAAATCGTTTTTTCATATCATACTTTGAAATTCCATTATTTATTATAAGTATCCAACTTTGGTCTAAAATGAAATTCTTTGTTTGTCCATGCAAATTACCAAAAACCAAAGTTAGACAATAATATTATAAATATATTACAGTTTGATTTATTTGCAAGTATAATATTTCTAAGAACTAAATCCACCTCTTTAATGTTGACACAATTTTTTCTGCCTGTTCTTTGTTTGAGATATTGAATTTTGATTGCTGTTTATATTCACCTTTCATTTTTCGATATCGTCGAATAGTAAACTTGTCAGCCCCAAAGTCATCAAGTTTCTTGTCCCATTGGCGATATTTAAAAATAATTGTGGTCCATGCACCTCTTGTCAAAATTTCTTTATCCAGTTCATCAACAATTAATTGATCATCTTCTTCGTATTTAATTGTAATTTCATCTATTGTCTGTGCCATTAATAGCTCCCTGTTATTAAGGTAAAAGTTCGTCATGCTCTTTGAGCATGGGATAATAAATCATCATTGATTCAACAATTTTTGTTAAAGGAACATCATCAAATGTTCCATGATATTCTATATATTCCATAAATTGATTGCCATTATTATCGGTTGATGAAAAAATTGCATGAGATTCACCATCAAATTCAACTGTCGGCACATTTAAAAAACTGCACAATTCAATATTAAACGTTGGTGTAACACGTAGCCATTTATCATTAATATAAATTTCTGTATATCCATGAAATGCTAGAATATTACTTTTTAGAATATTTTTAAGTTCATCCCCCATAATATGATTTATAAGATTGGCGAATCCTAATCGTGCCGGTATACCAACAGCGCGAAATACCGAAGTCATCAACACCGCTTTTGGTATACAAAAACCTTTTTTAGTCGAGACAACGTGGCTTGCTTTAATTTTATCTGGTTTTAAATTAAACGTATAGGGATCGTAAGCTATTTTATCCCTTACTGCATAAAATAGCTTTATCGATTGTAACTTAGGATCAGTTATCTTTTTAATTGCGTTGTTTGCAAATTCAATGACATCTTTATGATCTGATTCTATGAATGCGGTTGGCTTTAAATATTGATCCTTTAATTTTGTTGATAGCATTTATGTTTACCTTTCCAAACAGTTTTTAATCGATTTTTTTTTTCAAGATATTGAATGGCCTTTAATATTCTTTGATCTCCCTGTTTTCTAAAATATCCTGCTATTTTACTTTTGGTTTTTGGTGTAAAACAAAAATGATAAATATCATGTGCGAGATTTTCATATGTCTCTGGTAGAATTTTTTTGGGCTTTACGAAAGTTATTCCTGCATTTCCATTTCTTTGTTCACCACAAAACCATTGAAGTTTATCTGGATGTTTTGACAAATATTTTCTGAGCGATGAACGTATTTTTCCACCTTCACCAGTTGAACCATATCCATGAATAACGCAGATCTCTATATTGTTTGTATCTGTATTTAAACATAGATTGTAGTTCATGATAAATAGCTCCAAAGCCTTGTCAACTGTGTATCCATGTAAATTAATTTTATATATGTCTTCATATTTCATAATTTATTTTTTGAATATATAAAATTATGCTGTTTAACATACCCATTTCTGTCTGACAATAAAAACTATATAAAAATTTATACAAATATTTTTTGCAAATCTTTCCTCTATTAATATTAATTTTTAATATTTAATACTTTTAATAAGTCCTGTTCATTTGATGATAACTTTCTAAGTATTTAAATTTAAATAAAAATATTTATATATGCGTGTTGATAACTTTTGAATTCTGTTTGAATATTTTTTTTATATAAATTTGTGTTTATTAAAAATAAACGCTTAATAGAAATAATATGTTTCATAGTGCGAATGTCACATAGATTTATGAGTATCATAAAAAAGTAAGTGCGTATGTCTGATAGAAATCATAAATAAATAAATTATTATTTAAGTAAAGTGTGTATGTCCCATTAATATTAAAATATTATTAAACGATAATCTAAATATGTTGATAAGTTTTATCAATTTTCATAAGATTTTAAATAATATTTTAATAAATGTGAATATGTCACTTAGAAAAGCTCGGAAAATAACATGCTCAATTTTCTTGATTGTCCAAAAAATATAAGGTCGTGTAGAGACGTAGCATGCTACGTCTCTACAGTACAATTACTTCAAAACGAACAATATCAATAAAGGGGAAGTAATTTTCAGAGAATTCCTTAACCCTTTCTAATATTTGTAAACAGAGCCTTGTATCAGTATCAAGTGTTTGAGAAATAAATCATCGGATAGAAATTTTTGTGAAATTAATGATGAACGTTTACGTTTCTCCCCTGCCGTTCAAACAATAACAAATTTTCCAATAAGATTTAATTAATGTGACTATGTCCCATATAAAAAAAATGATAATGATGAAAACCTATTCATTTTTAAAATAATTTTATTTAAAAGAGAATATGTCCCTTTTATTCAAACAAAGTTATTTACTTGGCGTATGTAAAAGTTGGTTGAAGGTATGGATATTTTGGGTTAAAAGGTAGGATATAAATTTGATACCAGAATAAATATTTAATGTTGTTATTTTTATTCAAATTATTCATCAAAAAAAATACTGTATTCTCCCCGAACATATTGCGAATTATTGGCAGAAGGTAAACAGTGATATTTATTTAATTGTTTGCCCATTTCCATAAAAAAGCCCAGACTGCAACCATTGTGATAATCATTGGATTGCACTTTTGATATGCCGCCGCCATCAGACCAGTATTGATCTCGGCCTTCGTGATCGATAAATATTGAAAAACCATTGTGTGCAGCAGCTCCTTGAGAAAAAAAGGTATATGCCGCATAATATTGATCGTTGCCAGCATGATCAATCAAAGCAGCAATTCCTAAATCCCATGCAGCCGCGTGAATGGCGCCATGAAGTCCTTTATAAATATCATCGCCCCCATCATCTATAAGAATACCAGCAGCAGAATGTGCAGAAAAACCCTGACCATAGCGAGATGCCACATATACATCTGAGTCAGTGCCTGCATTCTTCAAAATTCCCATGCCAAAAAAATAACCACCTCCCTGTGAAAAATTACCTGCCATGAATTGATCACTTCCGGCCAAATCCAGAAGTATACCAATTCCGCCTGAAGCAATTCCTCGAAAGCCAATACCAAAGCCTTGTGATGAACCACGAAATATGCCATTTGTTTCGTATGAGCTTTTATATTTGCCAGTGGCAAAATATAAATCATTACCGGACACATCAACAAGGACTCCCAGGCCATAAGTACCGCCAACAGCCTGTGAGAATAATGCACCATGATATGAATCATTACCATCACAATCAATCAGGGTGCCATACCCCCAAAATGCCAAACCCTGATGAAATTCTTGTCCATGGTATTGATCATCGCCCTTAAGATCAATTAAATGTCCAACTCCCATTACACCACACCCCTGAGATAATCTGGCAGCGGTATAGCGATCATCCCCCTGACAATCAATAAGTAATCCAAAGCCCATAAAACCTGCACCTTGTGCCCATTCTTCTGTTGCTGTGTATTGATCATTTCCATTTAAGTCAATGATAATTGATACCTTATTTTCCAATGTCGCTGCACCGGCATTATTTAAATATAGATCATCTCCTCCCAAATCAATAATCATGCTTAGCGGTTGGGTATAGCGCGTAAAACCTGGGCCACCTATGACAATATAGCCGGTGTCAATTTTTTTAATACAGTGAACATCTCCGGATATTCCGAGTTTATCAGGTGGTAAATCAAAAAAAGAAGTTGTTTTGTCGAACTTTGCAAGATCAGATAGCAACTTTGGATGACTTAAGTATTGAAGTAAACACGATGCCTGATATAATTGTTTATAATTAATTTTTTTGGCCAGTGCAGATACTTTGCGGTGAAATTTCATTTCTGCTACATTTGCATTGATATCCAGATAGTAATGATCTACAAAACGTTTCATGATAATTGGTGTTTGCTTTTTCAAAAAATCACATTCGTCAGGTGTCAGGTTTGAAAAAGCTTGTGCGTGAAGCTCTGTTAAACGGTTATGGTAATTGCATAATCTGGTAAGTATTGATGCTGATGAAGATAACATCATGTTCATTGTTTGTGTATCTGCAATATCACCGGAAATATCCATCAATGATGCAGCATGCTGATTGAACGAAACTGCGTTGATCTCTGTTTGAACAGATGTTGTCATTTTATTCGTGAGATCTTCAACCATCATGGGAAATTTTTTGGGATCTCGATGGACGTAGCGAAAAAATGATGTTCGAAATCCATCATCCCACCATTCATCATCAGACAGACGCTGGAGGAGATTGCTATAGGCTTCTTGTAATGAATGATCAGCAATGAGTTTTTCAATGGTCTGAATATCTGAATTTGTCTTATTTTCATAGATCGGAAATAATTGTGCATTTGATGTCGGTGCTATGTCTCTCATGTGGGGTTTTCGCCCTAGAATTGCTGTAATTGTCAATTCAGAAACCTCTTTGTAAATGTTTAATGAAATTGTTTCTCCAGGTAATTGATTGTCAACAATATCCGAAATATCATCTGAACTGTAAGGTGTTTCTTTAATATTTTCCTTATCTGTAAAACCTGTAAAAAATTGTTTTTGTCTTAAAATATTGAGTTTCAATGGTTCATTTATTTTTTTTTCATCACGAATATAGTTTTTAAATGTTTTCAATAGTTTTGATTTTCCGACATCCTCAAATTTTATGTCATCATATTTTAAAATAACATCCCCGGCCAGGATACCAGCATCCTCAGCAGCAGATTGATATAACACAAGAGGAATATTCAAACCTTTCTGACCGCTATATTTTTCTCCATATACTTTTAAATCATCTTTTGGGCTTAAATAAACGCCCAAAAAGGGTTTTTCCGATTCCAACTTTGGGTTATCTGATGCTGCCAATAAGAAAGGAATAGAAATTATTAACCAAAATAATTTGAAAATTTTCATCTTAACTCGCTTACGTTTCAGGAATTATCCAGAAATGCGATCAAATCCAAAGTTCACAATATTAAAAGGAATTATTAGATCTTTTCTGAATAATTTTAGTATTGTTTTTAAATTAAGGAAAGCTCGGAAAATAACATGCTCATTTTTTTTGATCATACAAAAAAATAAGGTCGTGTAGAGACATAGTATGATACGTCGTATTCAAAACGAACAATATAATTAATGGGGACATTATTTTTCTAGATTTCCTAAATAATTATTATTTAAGCTATATCAAAATAAAATTGAAATCAACATACATAAACTCAAAACACTTGACTTTCTACCATTTTTTTATATATACGTTTGCAAAAAGTAATGGAGGAATCAATATGAGTCATCAATATCAAATGCCAGCGCCAACATTTTCAACCTTTATTGCATCATTGAGTTCATCAGCAATGGTGCAACTTGGTGAGATTGCCGAGCCAACAACCGGTCAGAAGCTTAGTAATATGCCAATGGCAAAGCATACTATAGATATTATCGCGTTGCTTCAAGAAAAAACAAAAGGCAATCTGACAAATGAGGAAAGCAAACTTATACAAAATGTGTTGACAGATCTTAGGATGCGGTATATCAGTGCTATAAATAAATGATCGAAATCTTTGAATATAGCAGTCCGGCAAAAATTAATTTGTTTTTAAGAATTGTGGGAAAACAACCGGATGGATATCATCAATTGATATCACTGATGTGTCCGGTGAACCTGCATGATCGAATTCTTATACAATATAATACGAAAAAAATGCAAGTAACATGCAGCGACCCACAGGTACCAGAAAACAGTAATAATCTAGCGTATCAAGCGGCTGAAACATTCTTCAAGGCAATATCTAGTGATGACTGCGTGAGCATAGATATAGAAAAAAATATACCAGTAGGCGCTGGCTTAGGTGGAGGTTCCAGTAATGCAGCAACTGTTTTGTTGGCATTGAATAAAAGGTATCGAAATCCAATTAAGTCTGAACATCTCAAAAAAATTGCGTTGACTTTGGGGGCAGATGTTCCCTTTTTTTTGGAAAATGCAGTCGCTCTCGTGAGTGGTATTGGAGAACAAGTATACCCGGTTGCGCTTGATATTAACAATCCTATCATTATTATATATCCTGGTTTTTCAGTATCAACAGCATGGGCATTTAAAAATTTTAAATTTGACTTGACAAATGAAAATTTAGTTGATAATACATCTTTCTTAATATCTCGTTATAAAAATGAAAATAATTTGAACTGGTTGTCTGATATTCATAACGACTTGGAAACAATAACATTTTATCGATATCCAAAATTGGCAGATATAAAACATAAGCTAAGAACGTTGGGCGCGCGGCAGTCAGTGATGAGTGGAAGTGGATCATCCATTATTGGAATTTTTACTAAAAAAAGAGAATGCCTTACAGCATTGAAAGAACTTAAGCAACAAAAATCGTGGCAAATTTTTTCATGCCATGTAAATACAAATTCAAATTCAAATTCACAGACTGGACTGATCGAAACTTAGAATAATTGCTTGTACATTAATTGCAAAAAAATTCTACTGGGGCGTCGTCAAGTGGTAAGACACAGGATTTTGGTTCCTGCATTCGGAGGTTCGAATCCTCCCGCCCCAGCCATTTTTATATAATACGCGTATGACGAAAAAATTGCAAGTTTTGCATTCAAAAGGCCAGCAAACTTTATATTATTTGAAATATTTTTTTGCTGGTTTTTTTGAATATGATGCTTGCAATTTTTTATTTTATGGTCAGATAAATACTGACAGATGAGAATTAATTATGTTTGAACCATACTATATGAATGATTTGTTTATATTTAGTGGTAATGCACATCCTGCCCTGGCTGAAAAAGTGTGTGAATATTTAAGGCTTCCGATTGGCGATGCCAAGGTCAAAAAATTCAGTGATGGTGAAATTCAGGTGGAAATCAACGAAAATGTTCGATCAAAGGATATTTTTGTCATTCAGCCAACATGTACACCGGTCAATAGTAATTTAATGGAATTATTGTTATTGGCAGATGCATTACGCAGGTCAGCCGCACGACGAATTATTGCAGTGGTGCCATATTATGGCTATGCACGACAGGATAAAAAAGTCGCGCCTCGGGTACCAATAAGCGCAAAACTTGTAGCAGACATGTTGGAAGTTTCCGGAGTGACACGCTTGATTACGATGGACCTGCATGCAGGACAAATTCAGGGTTTCTTTAATATACCAGTAGACAATTTGTTTGCTGCGCCTGTTATATTGGAACATATTCGTTCAACTTTTAAAGGAAAGATTGTTGTCGTTTCGCCAGATGCAGGCGGTGTTGAGCGAGCAAGGGCATTTGCTAAACGTTTATCTGCTGACCTTGCAATTGTTGATAAACGTCGCGATGCGCCAAATCAGGCCACTGCTATGGCGGTAATAGGTGATGTAAAAGATAAAGTCGCTGTTGTTCTTGACGACATGATTGATACTGCCGGAACCATTACTGAAGCTGCTGGTGCTTTGATAAAAATGGGTGCACGTGAAGTTCACGCTTGTTGTACCCATCCGGTTTTATCCGGACCGGCTGTTCAAAGAATTGAATCGTCTGAAATCAAAAGTGTTGTTTGTACTGATAGCATTCCACTCAAAGACAATATCAATAGCGATAAATTCAGCGTTCTTTCTCTGGCGGAGTTGATTGGAGAGGCTATTATTCGCAGTCATCGTGGTGGGTCGTTAAGTTCTTTATTTGTATAATATTATTATTTCAACGTTTGGTTTACTTTGAACCACTGTTGATTACGTGCAGGTATTAATAATTAGTACTGCGCGATTGATTTTTACGAGGAGGATTTTTCTTTGGAATTCATAGATTTAAACGCAAAGAAGCGAACAAGCACAGGAAAGGGTGCCGCGCGTCAGTTGAGACGATCAAATCAGATCCCGGCAGTATTATATGGAAAAGGTATCGAACCGGAACTGCTAACATTGGCAATAAAAGATTTGGATTTAATCTTCAGAAAAAATGGCCGAGCAAGATTGTTTTTCAATGTTAAAATTGATGGCGAAAATACTATTCGAAAAGCATTTCTTAAGGAATTACAAGTTGATACTGTTACTGGAGATTATGATCACATGGATCTGTATCAAATTTTACTAGACCAGGCACTTCGCATAACAATACCGGTGGTGACAACAGGTAAATCAAAAGGCGAGGAATTGGGTGGATTGCTTCAAATTATTCGTCGTGAACTTGAGATAATATGCTTACCCGAAAATATTCCAGACTGTATTGAAGTGGATGTTACAGATCTTGGAGTTGGTGAATCAATCCATGTTTCAAAACTTTCTTTACCTGGCGATATAACAATACCTTATGATGTTGATTTTACAATTATTACTGTTGTACAGCCAAAGGGATACGACTCTGGTGAAGAAGAGGAAGAAGGTGAAGCTGAAGAAGGCGCTGAAGGCGATGCGACTGAAAGTGCTGATAAAGCTAAATAGGGAAAACTGTGTCGTTGTTAAACAATGATATCTGGATGATTGCGGGTTTGGGTAATCCTGGTGATGAATATATAAACTCTCGACACAATATTGGATTTCATGTCATTGATTATCTTTCACAGGACTTAAATGTTTTATCAGCCAGAACTAAATTGGCGGCGTGGATTTCGGATACCAGATGGGAAGGGTATCGACTGTTTCTTGTCAAACCATTAGGATATATGAACCGGTCAGGTTCTGTATTATATGAAGTTGCCAGGTACTTTCACATTGATATTTCTCATTTGATTGTTGTTCATGATGATGTTGATATTCAAATGGGAAGAATCAAAATAAAACAGAAAGGAGGGCACGGCGGTCATAATGGCATTCGATCTGTTATCGAATCATTGGGAAGTGATGATTTTATTAGAATACGTATTGGTATAGGAAGACCTTCAATACAAAAGACAATGGTAAATCACGTATTGGGAAATTTTCACGCTGATGAAAGAGAGCAGGTAAACATTGTCATAAAAACCGCATCACGTTCAATCAAAACAATTCTTCTCAAGGGAATTTCACAGGCTATGAACAAATTTAACAATAAACAGATTTTAGAATAAACGAGGAGGAAAGATGCAAGCTATCTTGTCTAACATTCCTTTAACCTGCACATTTGTGGGGGTTGCAGGTGTCATATTTGCCATCATTATTGCAACAATGGTAAAAGCAGCACCAACAGGTAATGAAAAAATGCAGGAAATCGCTGATGCTGTCAAAGAAGGCGCTATTGCTTATTTGAATCGTCAGTTAAAAAGTATGGGTATTACAGGTATTATTATATTTGGTATTATTTACTATACCCTTGGCACATTTACCGCTATAGGATTTTTAGTTGGTGCGGTGGCATCATTTTTTGCGGGTTATATAGGCATGCGTGTATCGGTTATCGCGAATATCCGTGTTGCAGAGGCTGCAAAACGCGGTCTGGCAGCAGGCCTGGATATGGCTTTCAAAGGAGGTTCGGTTACCGGTATGATGGTTGCCAGCCTGGCATTGACATCAGTGGCAGGTTATTATACTTATATCAAAACATTGCCCGGTATTGAAAATCCAATTATTCCGCTGGTTGCATTGGGCTTTGGCGGCAGTCTGATTTCAATATTTGCCCGATTGGGTGGTGGTATATTCACAAAAGGGGCTGATGTTGGTGCTGACCTTGTTGGAAAGGTTGAAGCGGGTA
>Ga0272440_1003355_pt1 | contig 11998 bp, 5 predicted proteins | sample SSMMMBAug17_FD_192440 | JGI IMG/M metagenome (GOLD analysis project Ga0272440, IMG submission 192440) | Marine sediment archaeal communities from Little Sippewissett salt marsh, Falmouth, MA, United States - SSM-MMB-Aug17 | ecosystem: Environmental > Aquatic > Marine > Wetlands > Sediment ... | reverse complement strand
TGGGCTTTAGCCCTACGCTGTTCTTGGATTTGCCGGAATTCATCATTTTTCAACGTTTATCGCTAAAAAGTCCGACTTTTTGGGAATGCGCCCATTATGATTAATGCACTAATAAGCGTCAATATTGTTAAAACACCGCCAAGTATAAAATAATTGAACACTTGTTGATTAGCAAATCGATTATCAACAGCTTGAAAACGTCTATCAAGATCTTGTCTTAACAAGTCAATTTGTTTTTCAACAGACACAAACTTATCATCAACACGCTTTGATAAACTTTCTATTTTTTCGAGTATGACAGCGTTATCAACATCGTCAGCATTAACATTATAGGATATAAGCGACAAAAGAAACAATACTAATATGAAAATTTGTTTAAACATCATTCAGCCCTTTCTATTTAAATTCATCTTATTCATCTTCTTCAGTGTAATCATGGTTCAAAAACAAAATGAGCAATTATTAAATGAGGAACTTATTTTTTGATTATTCCTTATTGATCTTGATAACCTTTCATTGACCTTTAATATTCTTAAATAAGCATAACATCCTATTTTAACCTTATTTTCAAATATATTTTTGATTCTCTCCCCCGGCACTTAATTAAAAAAAGCCTTGAATCAATTGCATGATTCAAGGCTTTTTTTTATTTTTAGTGCCCTACCATAAAAAATGCAGACCATATATAAGGATGGCTCCACATGATCGAATTTTTCATGCCAAGTTGTGCCTTTCGAAATGCTTTTCTAACCGGCATACCTGAAAGAATATTCTTGTATAATGCTGTCATCAAGCGCTGCGTACCTTGATCACTTACTTCCCATAAAGAATTGATCACTGTGCGTGCGCCTGCCTCCTGAAAAGCTCTACGTAACCCATATACACCTTCACCAACATGAACTTCACCCAGGCCTGTTTCACAGGCCGACAATACGACCAATCGCGTACCAAACAAATTGAGCCCAAGCACTTCAATTGCAGTTAAAACGCCATCATTATCTGTATCAATTTCACCCAGAAATTGGGCGTTTTTATTGATTCCAGCAAAGGCCAGTCCGGCACGTAATAGAGGGTTGTCACCAGGTGGCGGAATTAATTTCAATGGATCCATACTGCGTTGCAGTTTTACCAGTCGCTTGGTGAGGTTTTCCTGTGATTTCAAGAAAAAACCATGTGTTGCAATATGCAAAATGTCCGGTGCCTGCTCCATGTGGCGCAAGAGTTCTTCCTCCGCCTGGTTTTTTAAGTATAGATTTGTGGATCGTTCCTTTTTGCATAAGGCATCAATTTCTTGGCCTTCACGTTCAGCCCCTGGAAGTGGTGAAAAGGATAAGCCACGCATGCCAAATGATGCCATTCGCAATCCTTTGAGCAAGCCAGCATTTCGTTTTCCGCGACTTTTTCGTTTGCGCTTGATATTTTGTATTGTTTCAGTGTCTACCAGGTATTCGGAATTATAGTCCGGGCCAGCAATAATCATAAATGGGCCATTATCAGATTGCGCATCTGTCAGCAATAAGTCCCGTCCTGATGATAACATTTTTAAATCATATGTTTGAATTATATACTCTTCTTCGTCATCAACAAGTGCATCAAATGGCAAAATATTTAACATGCCATCAGGTACCAGATAAATTGATGTTTTGTCATTAAAATGGCCAACAAGCGGTTGCCAGATTTTTTCATATAAAATAAACCCCTCTTCCTTCACTTCATCTTCATCTGCATCTTCATCCTGAATGGTGGTTCGAAAACTTTCAATCCATTTGTCAATCATCGCCATATCGTCAAACACAACCTTTGTATACTCGGATTGTCCGGCAGCTGTTTTTTGTGAAACAACAGCGATAAGCTGTTGTTTTCCTTTTGAATGATTCATATAAATAAAATAATCCAGTAAAATATCCGATTGTCCCAATCGGGAGACAATCGTTTCAGGAGAGACTTCTTGTTGTGTGTTTCTAAATCGGATACTCGCCCGCCCCAGTTCGCCTTGTAATTCTTCAATTTCGTTTTCAAGTTGCTCTATTTCCAATAAAAAACGCGTTGCACCAGTTTCACTTGGACCGGAAAGGGTCAATGATGCCAATTTTTTCTTTTTGCTCATTAATTCTTTGCTCAGCTTGTTAAGTATAGGCTTATCAAGCATTTGTGTCACTTGTTCGATTTCTGATGAAATTTTTAACAGCAGGCCTTTTCTTTGTAAGCTCACATTAAGGATATCCTGTGCGCTATTTGGACTTTTTGACATGGCCAAAAGACCCAAATAGGCATCCTGCTCTGGTTGATGTAATCGGATATAGCCATTTCTTGCATTTTCTCCAGTGGCCCATAACACCCTTTCAAAAAATTTATTTCTTCTTTCAAATATTAATGCATAAACATCACTGGCTTTTTTGTAATTTTGCATACGTTGAAATAATTGTGCCTGAACATTTAAGGCTTCAAAGGTATAAGGATGATGTGGTCCCAGGGTGGCAGTTGAAAAGTCAATGGCTTTTTTTATGCTGAGTAATGCCTTTTTAAACTGTTTTTGAGAAACATATAATGCCGCAATATCAATTGTTGATCGAATGGCATCTATATGCGTTTCACCAAATTTTTTAATTCTCAATTCAAGTGCCTGATGTAAATAATCTGACGCCTTTTCCAATTGCCCTTTTTTATGATAAACACGACCAATGTTGTTCAATGCTTTCAGTGTATTCTGATGATTCATGGACAATCTTTTTTTCCATCGATCTAAAACAATCTGAAATTTTTCAAGGGCATCGTCATACTTTTTTTCAAGCATATATAAATAAGCCAGGTTATTTACACTCGCAATGGTGTTGGGGTGATCTTCACCATAGATTTTTGAATATATCTGAATCACTTTTAAATACAATGGTCTGGCGCGTTTAAAAACCCCCTGACTTTCATGAATTAAAGCCAGATTGTTCATGGTTGCCAGGGTAGTGGTATGTTGAATACCCAGAACCTTCTCTGCCAGATGGGCCGCTTTTTTGAGTAAAGGTTCTGCCTGTTCGTAAAGTCCTTGTTCTTCAAGAATCAGGGCCAAATTGTTAAGATCAATAATAGAAGCAGGATCTTCTTCTCCTGAAATGGACGTTCGATCCTGATAAACCTGTTTAAAAATTTTTTCTGCGGCTTGAAGTTGTCCTTTTTTTCGTAAGATACTGGCCATATGGCTTTTATCTGTTAATGTATTTGGATGTTTTTCTCCCAGTGTCGTCCTGTCAAATTCGTAAACAACAGCCATCAGGCTCTCGGCTTCATCCAAACGTCCTTGACCTTCATAAACACGTGCCAATTCAGTTTTAAGATGAAAAAGCAAATGGATGTGTTCATCACCCAAATTTTTCGCATTGATGATAGATTCTTGAAGAATAGATTCTGCAGCTGTATAAGATGCCTTTTGACGATAAAAATCCGCCATTTCCAATTGTGTCTGAATGGTTTGTGGCGATTGTTCACCAAATATTTTTATTTTTTGTTGGTTCAAGCTCAGATACAAAGATTCTGCTTGTGCGGTTTTCACCTGACGTTTGTATAGATTAGCGAGATCATCCATGCAGGCTAATGTATCCGGATGACTAATCCCTTGACGATCTTTGTATAAGGGCATCATTTCTTCAAGCAACGTGATGGCTTCTTTATATCTCATTTGATTTACGTACATCATTGATAGACAATACATATTCATTAATGTTTCTGGATGATCTACGCCCATGCTTTGTTTTGATGTTTGTATGGCTTCCAGATACAAAGGTTCTGCTTTTTCATATTTTTCCATCATTTCGTAGATACGTGCCATACTTTGCAGGCATGAAATACGTAAAGGGTGAAGTGCATTCAATGGTTGAACCATCGCTTCAGCAACTTTTTCGAAAAGCACCAATGCTTTATTCAGCTTTTCTTGATCCATCAGGATTTCAGCAAGAATTTTTTGGCTGTTCAGGGTTTGTGGATGGATCTCCCCAAAGTGTTCAGATGCAATCTGAATCGCACTTTCAAGGATTTGAATGAGATGCGGGTTATTTCTGTCGGCGCTGTTTTCAACTTCAGACATTAACTCATACCATTGTTGTTGTGCCTGCATCGCTTCAGCGTTATCCGGTAATACAGACGTCGCTTCATATTTTTGCTCTGCCCAATCAGGCCAGACATTAAGAATAGAACTGATTTGTTCATTATACGCCTGAATCCTTTGATATTGTTTTTTGGGAATACACGCCATAATTGCGTTCTTAAGATAATTCACTGCCTGAAAAGATTCTTGCAGCTGTATGGCACATACTGCTGCATTGCTGAAATAATCTTCATTTGATGGATCCAGTGCTGCTGCTTTTTCAAACTGTGCCATTGCTTTTTCGTATTCTTGTTGTTGCCAATAATCGCGTCCTTTATCACTTTCGGCTTTGGCTTCCTGAATTTTATCTGCAAGGGCTTGCGTGGATGCCCACAGCGGCAATGGAAAAATTATTGCACAAAAATAAAGAATGTAAATAATCGTTTTTGTTTTCATACAGAACTCCATTTATTGAGTTAAAGATGGCTTAAAATTTGCAGATTACAAAACAAATCTTGTCATTTGTTATATTGGCGAGCGACACGCCATGTAATCACGTATTCATCATAGATATGGCAGTATAGTACAATTATTAAAAAAAATTCAATGATAAATATTGGAATACATAAAATATGCCATAAGATGAAATCAACCATTTTTTCAGGAGGAGCAGTGAACAGAACAACCATTATATTTTTTATGCTATTGGTATTAATACCTTCAATTTCAAAATCAAAAACAATCAAATATCCATTAAACTATAACACAATTGGAAAAGCGGTGGAGAATTCATCTGATGGAGATACTGTTTTATTGGCTGATGGAACACACATGTGTACAGAAACAATCCTTATTGACAAAGCCATTACCATTAAGTCTGATGGAGATTCAAAAGGATGCACCATTGTTTTTCAGGCAAGTGGTCAGTTTAGAATTATTCAGGCAAGTCAGTCAGAAAATAACTTATATCCAAAATTTTCACATATAAAGTTTATGAACGCTGATAACACAGCGGTTTACTGTGAAAATGCATCACCAGAATTTCAAGCATGTACATTTACAAAAAATAGTGGAGATAATGGTGGGGCTGTTTATAGTAAAAATGGGCAACCTTTTTTTTATCAGTGTTATTTTTCAAAAAACAGAGCGCGTCAAGATGGGGGGGCATTTTATTTGGAAGAAAATGCCAATGCAACATTAAATGAATGTCTTGTGTATACCAATACTGCTGTCAATAATGGTGGGGGAATTTTTATACATAAATCATCACCTGTATTTGTGATATCTGAGATTCTCTTTAACACGGCTGATCAAGGAGGGGGGATTTACTTTAATGAAAGCAGCCCTTCACTTGGACGATGCATTCTAGAATATAATACGGCTGATACAAATGGTGGGGGAATCTTTATCACCAAATCAACACAAATGAATACGTATCAAGTTAATGTTATGAACAACTTATGTCCAAATGGAAATGGCGGTGGACTCTATATTGAAAATTCAAATACAATCACACTGGAAAAATTTGTAATAGATGGGAACGAAGCTATTGATGGTGCAGGAATATATCTTGCAAATTCAGCAACATCTGTCATACAACAATGTATCATATATGGAAATAAATCTTCAAATAATGGCGGGGGGGTTTATCTAAAAAATTCTATAGCTTCACAACTGATCAATCTACTGGTTTCAGAAAATTCAGCTGCAATGGATGCTGGTGGTGTCTATTATGAAAATTGTGAAACAGAATCACGTATCATTTTTTGTACTTTTGCACGTAATACTTCAAATAATCCAATCGATACCGGAATCGTTTATTTTAATAAAACGTCTGGCAGCATCATCAATTCCATTTTATGGAATGAGGGATATGAAGAAATAGAATCTATCAATATCAGTCAGGCGCCTTTGATTACATATTCTAATGTTGAAAAATTACCATATACAAATAATGTGTATCCGGGCGAAGGCAATATCAACAAAGATCCGCTTTTTGAAAACAAGTCAAATAAAAAAGACGATCGTTATTTGCATTTGGAAGACTTGAACAGCAAAATGCAATCTTCGCCATGTATTAATTCCGGAAAACTGGATGACAGTCTGCCTCAAATAGATTTATATGATGTCAACAGAAAAAAGCATGGCAATTCCGCTGATATGGGGGCAATAGAGTATATTACCAGAGGGGCAAAATTGTCAGCGACACCTGAGTTTGGGCGTGATCCTCTTGTTGTTGATCTGACCTGTAATGCCAGTACCCAATCAAGTGATTATCAATCATATACTTATTCCATTGATTTTGGTGATGGTTCCGCTATAATGGAGAGTCCGCATGGTACATTTACCCATAGATACAGCGGTGGACTGTTTCATGCAGAATGTACCATTTTTTTAAAAGATAATCCAACGATCTACAGTATTCCGGATTCTGTAACGATCAATGTGTCATCATATGAATGGCGATTTAATACTGGTGGCGTGATTGAATCATCACCAGCCATTGGTCCTGATGGTTCAATTTATATCGGTTCTGATAGTGGCGCCATGTTTGGGGTCGTTCCGGATGGCACTGAAAAATGGCGGTTTCAAACCAGAGGACGGATCACATCATCGCCGGCAGTTTATTCAAATACAGTTATTTTTGGTTCTGAAGATGCAAGCGTTTATAAGGTGAATGCCGAAAATGGTCAGTTAGTTTGGCGGTTTGATACTTATGGTCCTGTCTATTCATCTCCCGCCATTGATAAATCTGGGAATATTTACATTGGATCATGTGACTATAACTTGTATGCCATTACCCCCGATGGTTACCGAAAATGGACGTTCTTTACAAAAAGTCAGGTCGTGTCATCACCTTCAATCGTTTATTATACCAACCAGTTTGACGACAATATCAATACCGTGTATGTCGGCTCTCATGATAATCATCTATATGCATTGAATCTGGAAACAGGTGCTTTTCAGTGGTCAGTTAATGTTGGCGCAAATATTTGGGGCTCTGCGGCGATCAGTGGAGACAGAACAATATATGCTGTCGGTGGTGAGGCTGTGGGAGCTGCAACTGATAATAATCTTTTTGCAATAAATCCAGATGGTTCAATTAAATGGAAACATACAATGCAACGTGGTGCATATGCATCACCGGTATTGTTTTCAGGAGTCAATCAAAATCAAACAATTGGAATGATCTTAATAGGATCATATGATAACATGCTATATGCTTTAAACCTCAGTGGCTATGAAGAATGGGCATTTCCAACAAAAAGTGATCCAGGAGTAAGACCGTCCGATATTTTATCGACACCTGCAATCGGATCTTCAGGAACAATCTATTTTGGCTCGGAAAATCATATGATATACGCCATTGAACATGAAAAGGGCAGTATCCGATGGGCTTACTCTACTGAAGGACCGATATATTCATCACCAACAATCCATCATAATATACTATACGTGGGATCTTTTGATCATTACCTGTATGCCATCCGAACAAATGATGAAGCATTGTCAACATCTTCATCCTGGCCGGTTTATCATCAAAATACAGCACATCATAGCTGTGTCACAATTCATGAAAATACAATGCCCCCTACAATCCTGAAAACATATCCTGAACATAATGAAACAGGTCTTGCCGCCAATGTTCCGATTACGCTGACTGTTACATTTTCTAAAGTGATGGATACAAGTACCATTGATATTTCTTTTATAAGTGCGATGTCAACTGAAACATTGGCAAAAAACAATATCAAGTTTGAAAATACGTTTTTAGATGATCGTCAAGTGACTGTGGCATCGTTTCAACCCCTTTCACCGACGTTAGAGTATGATAGACGGTATAAAGTCAAGATTTCATCAACAGCAGCAGATACACGTAGAAATAAACTCAAGGGTGATTGGATCTGGGTATTTTTTTCAGAAACAAATGAAGAAACCTCAGATTCATCCGGAATGCGCGGCTGTTTTATTGAGGCTGTGCTTAATTCCAGAAGGGCACTTTGATATAAATCTTCATCACTTTTGTATAACAATCGTTCAAATCCAATGGCAATAATTGTACAAACAACAATTTAATATCAAGCATATGCGTATCAAACTTTTTTTGTGTTTACACATTTAGTCGGGCCTAGCAAGCCAGCAAGCCTGTTGTACCTGTTCATCTTTCAAAGCCTCCATCGCGCTGACCAGTTTGGCTTCAGTTTTTTTCCTTTGTATGACTTCGGTTGGTTCGGAACTCGATTCCCATGATTCTGGACAGGGATGACTAGGAACAAACAGGGACGTTCTTAACTTATTAACTTTAGTTAGTTAGAGAGAAAAATATTTTCTTATTAATTTTTTAAGTTAATAAGTTAAGAACGTCCCCTTTCTCTACCCAAACCCGCTTGCTCGCTTGCTAACGCGCGCGGCTCTGACACCAGGCAAGCTAATAAATCAGAGCCGGGCGCGTTACCGAATCAGAGCCGCGCGCGTTAGCAAGCGAGCAAGCGGGATTGTGAATAATTCATAAATCAATCAGTCAAGCACGATTACCGAAAGGACACTTTATTTTTTGTGGAACAAACAGGGACGTTCTTAACTTATTAACTTTAGTTAGTTAGTTGGTCCTGATTCGTTATTGTTTATGATCAGCCTATTTCTTCCTGAAGAAACATGCGTTAAAAAGATTCTCATAGGATCATGGATGAGATTCGATACAAACCAGCAAAATGCCGGTTTTAATGAAAATTGAGGCTTTTTGATCCATAATGACATTGCTCAGCCCTCGAGATGTGCCCAAATACATATTTTCATCATTTAAAGAATATTTCATCCCTTTTAAGGTGATACCTTCAGCAGATGAACTTAATGGTAAAAGAGATAAAAGATCTCCTTTGCGATGTGTCAAATCGAAGTGTCCATGCCCTTTGATGCAGAATATTTCTTGATTCTGGTCCAACAGCCTGACATGAACATTGTTTAAAAAATCTGATGCCAATAACAGTACATTGCTAAAGGTCATATCCCATCTTGCACCTAAGGCACTTAAGATCATTATTTCTTGTGCCCCTTTGTTAATTGCTGCCTGCAATGATAACTCAAGGTCTGTGGCATCTTTGTCTACCGGATACCTTAACACCTGCACGTCAAGTTGTTGCATTTCTTTTAATTGTGTTTCATTGACAGAATCCAGATCGCCAACAATCAAATGCGGCACAATGTTTTCCTGTAAACAAAACCGAAGTCCACCATCTACAGCAATGATTAACGTATCATCTTTTAATGGATGTACGCCTTTGGGCAGACGTTCCATCTGACCATTTGCAAAAATGATTGCTTTCATAATTATAGCTCAGTCAAACGCGCCACTTCCTGATAGGTTGTAATGCCTTTGATCATTTTTTTTATGGCATCCTGACGCAGTGTTCGCATCCCTTTTTTGATTGCCATTTTTCTCAACAAAAGGGTATTGGCATCCTGTGAAGATCCGATAAATGCTCGTAATTCGCGATCAATTGACATGACTTCAAAAATGCCTGTACGACCTAAATAACCGGTTCCCCGACATTGAGGACATCCTTTGCCTTGTTTTAGTTTAATTCTTTGATCTTTAGATAATAAGCGATCATCAACACGAATGCCCATATTTTCCAAAAAGTTTTTGGTAACCGGATAATCCTCAATACAATAAGGACAAATTGTTCGAACCAACCGCTGGGCAATAATACCCAATACAGATTCTGCAATGAGATAGCTCTTGACCCCCAGGTTTATCAGCCGGGTAACACTGGATGGCGCATCATTGGTGTGCAGCGTACTAAATACGAGATGACCGGTCAGGGCTGCCTGAATACCATTGGCAGCTGTTTCTGCATCCCGCATTTCACCAACCATTACAATATCTGGATCCTGGCGAAGAATATTTCTGATAATGCTTGAGAAAGTGATTCCCAAAGCCGGTTGAACAGCAATCTGGTTAAAGCTGTCATGAACCATTTCAATGGGATCTTCAATAGTTGTGATATTTTTTTCGAATGTATCAATGGTGCCAAGTGAAGAATACAATGTCGTTGACTTACCACTCCCGGTTGGACCTGTTACCAGAATAATCCCATGCGGTTTATATATCATTTCCTGGTACTTTTTAATGTCACGTTTTGAAAAACCCAATTTTTCAATATTTTGAAATATGACTGTGGGATCAAGCAATCTCAAAACAGTTTTTTCACCAAAAGCGATTGGAATGGTTGATACACGAATCTCAATATCTGTTTGTTCGTGTGATAATTTTATTCGACCATCTTGAGGACGCCTTTTTTCAGCAATATCAAGTCTCGAAAGGGTTTTGATTCGTGATGTAATTGCCGCATGAAGGGCGCGGGGCAATTTGTATATCGTATGAAGAATACCATCAATACGCATTCGAATAAGCATGTTTTCCCGGCGTGGCTCAATATGAATGTCACTTGCGCGTTGGTCAAAGGCATAGCGAAAAAGGTAATCCACCGCGTTTTTAATATGTGCTTCATTGGTATGTAATTCATTGAGGGAGGATAGATTGGTATATTGTTCAAGATTTCCTAAATCAAGTGTTGGACGTGTAAATTGATTTTCAGCAGCAGTAATCGATATTTTAAATCCAAAAAACTCACGCACAGTTTTTAAGATATCCTGGCGGGTGCCCATAAATGAACGAATGTCCATGCCGACAACCCGTTTGATATCATTGATTACCTCCGTTTCTCCCGGATTGTGCATCACAACTTCCAAGCACCCATCACGCTTTTGAATCGGTACAACCAGGTGTTTGAGGGCAAATAAATGTGGAATCGTTTTTGTGACAAGTTCGAGTTCCAATTTCAGTGGATCTATGCGTTTATAGTCAAATCCCATTTCAGTGGCAACAAGCGCAACAATGGTTTCTTCATCAAGATAGCCGCTAACTGTATGTTTACAAGAAATACGTAAGGATGTCACAATATCGATCATGGTGACCGGATGTTCTATTTCTTTGGTCACACCACCAATGGTGACATTGTGTATTTGTCTGAGATTTCTTCGTATATCGTTCGCTTTTCTTGCAATGTCTTTGCGTTGGGTTTCTGAGATATATTGACTTTTAATTAATATTTTCAAGATTTGATTATCTGTAAAATCCATGACCGAACTTTCTTTTTTTAATTGTAAAAAAAATTTGGCAACCAAAATATCATGCTTCAACACAAAGAGACAAAAATATATCAATAGATACCATTTTAGATATTACGAACGACATGCCTAAATCTTCTGAACTTATCCAGTTCAAAGAATATACTTTGACGAATGACCGCTGGTCTATAATTTTTGTAATTATTGGTCATTTGTCTGAGTAACCTTCTATGCAAATTTTTATCCAAAGGAACACTTTCATCAATATGTCTGGCTATAAGTTCAAACAGTCTTTCTAATTCCTGTATAAAAACGATGTAGATTTAAAGCAAGGTATATACTCTGGACACCTGGGTATTTTCCAGCTTCTGCCCATGCGAGTAAAGCACGATCTACAACTTTATCAATAAGTTTATACTCAACATTAATCCTCTTTTCAATCTGTTGATATACATTCAAAGCTCTATTCCTTCAGAATCAATTATCAGACATTTCCACACTAATTTTACAACCACTAACATTAAGATTTTTCAGAGCCACTTTTTGAGTTGAAGTTGTATTGATCTTTGATTTTAATCAGAATTCCGCGGTTTTCCCACCACGAAACTTTGTTGAACCCCCATTTCTTTCCATTTTTTTAACATATTTGCAACTTGTTTTATTATATTTTGAGCATCTCCATCTAAGGAATGCGCGAAAAATAAATTCCTCATTTAAAATTGTTCATTTTCGTTTTTGAACCATGATTACACTGAAGAAGATGAAAAAGATGAATTTAAAGTGTTTTTATTCATC
>Ga0272440_1003354_pt1 | contig 11999 bp, 6 predicted proteins | sample SSMMMBAug17_FD_192440 | JGI IMG/M metagenome (GOLD analysis project Ga0272440, IMG submission 192440) | Marine sediment archaeal communities from Little Sippewissett salt marsh, Falmouth, MA, United States - SSM-MMB-Aug17 | ecosystem: Environmental > Aquatic > Marine > Wetlands > Sediment ... | reverse complement strand
CAATTTTCAGTTGTCGTAATAATAAATGAAGTGATATCCTTAAAACAAGAAAACAAATCATTATGATTATAAGGTTTGACTTTTGGAAACCTGTTTTTACTTTCAGATGGTAAAATACCAACACTTCCAGCAATTGAAGACAATGCAAGATAAATATTGAAAGGAATGATCCTTTCAGTGTTTGCCATCACCTCTAATACAGGCAAGGCTGTAAATAAATGGTGCAAGGTCATCTTGTTTTCAAATGACATGCTTTCAGTAAATTCGTATTCTTCAATTTTTTTTCGTAATGTTTTTATAACATTGTTACACAATTTCATTATTTCAGAATTTTTGTCAATGCATACAAAAGCGGGGATATATGATTCATCAAAGGAAATATGTTCTTTATTTTTAATTATTCTTGCAATTTGAAAAGAGCAACAGTCACTTTCTGATATGTTTTCCTGTGCTAACAAAAGTCTCGGCTTGATAAAAGAGATGTTCTCTTTTTCATTTTCGTTATTATAGTCATCTTCAAAGTTTTTTTTGTATAGATTAAAACATTCTGAATTGATTGGCCGGGTGCCAATTTTGTATATCCCTAAATAAATTGGTAGTATATTGTCTTTTTTAAATTTAAGATCAAGACTTAAAACATGTTGGTTATTCTTATTATGGTCAGTGTCCAATTGTTTATCATATATGACAGGCTCTCCATTTGGCATAATTGCTTCTAATTCATTAACTATCAGTTTTGTACGAACAGCACCTCCATTTTGTTCATTTTGAAGTAATTCCAAGTCACAGTGAATCAGACCCCATTGATATGTTGAAGGCAAGCCCAAAGCATATTGAAGTAAATGATCATATCTTTTCGATAATTGTTGAAAGTGCTGTGGAGATATTATTGTACCAATTTTCCATTGAATGGTATCTGGAATATTTTTCAATTTTCCTGATAACTTTTTAACTGATCGCTGAAAACTCATTTTTTCTCCTTATAAAAAATAATGAACAACACAACAATTAAAATTCCCATGAATAATTGTTGTATAAGGTTATATGTGGCCATGTTTGATTATTGGGATAATAAATTTCATTAAATTTATCATCTTTATTATGATTCTGTTCATTTATCATTTGCAATTGAGTTTTGATATCAAATGATTGTTTGCGTATGTATGAATAGCAGTCTTGATAATCCCTTAAAGTCATTATTTTATTTCTCATGTTTAATAAATACAGCCATGAACATCTAAGTAAAAAATTAATATTACTGTGTTTTATTAATTTTTTTGAAAAAACCAAATATAGGCTAAAAGGAAAGACTCTTTTTGTACCATCTGAACTTGGTTCAATAATGCCAACAACAGTTTCAGATTTCATTGTTTCATTAAACAAAAAAGGACAGATATCTTGATACAGATGTTGTATATCTAAATGATGCTGCCTGAGCCAATCAATCCAGTTACCAGAAGTTTGGGATGTCTCTATTGTAATAAAGTCATTAACATTTATCTGGGACAATTTGCCAAATACCTGAACTGATAATTTTTTATTGAATCCAAATTTGAAAAATGACATGTTTAATTTATTCCTCAATAAGTGGTGAATTTTTTGGCCACACAATAATACCCCTTGTCGCAAAAGAAGGCAAAATATCATCCCATGTGAGTGTCATACATACACGACATTTATTTTCCTTGTAGGGCAACAAAAATGGGACTTTCAGGCTTTTCTTTTCTTTATCAGGTTTACCGTATCGATAAATAAAAGCTAGAAAATCCATATTCTGATTAGTAGATCCAAATTCTAGAGAATAATTAATTTCTCTATTAGCATCATCAATTGCTGTTATTGCGAAATTATTTAGTTCTTTATCAACTGACCAGGATAAATCTATGGGATCATACTGCGTCTTATAACGTAACATACCTTTATGACCATTAATTTTTATTTCAGAATAACAGTTAATCCCTTCCTGGTATTTATCAAAAGAAAGTTTGCAAAACTGATGTAGTATTACTGAAATTTTGTGTGTTCTCGTTTTATCTTTGCTAATATATAAGAAATACATCCAGTCGTTGCAGGCCTTCATAAATTTTAGAAATTCCTTAGAGAATTGATTTTCAACACCACAAAGTTTTGCGACTTTATTAAATCCTATTATTTTGTTTAACAAAACAAAGCCGTTATCACTATAAAAAAAGTCATTCAGCATTTCATTAGAATGTGTATGACCTGAAATTATTCGTAAATTTCCTTTTGCAGAAGACCATTTGAATTCTCTAAATGGGTATTTATCAATTAATCTGGAGCGCCATTGTTTTTTCAATTCTTCCCATGTTTTTATAATAGCTTCTCGAAAAACTATTTTGGTTTTATTCGAACTTTGAAAAGCTAAATACGCATTGATAAGTTTTTCAATATTCCGACATCCTAAAAACGTGACACTAATAGGTTTTGAACAAAGATTATCTGGCAATTTATGTGGCAACTTTTTTAATTCATCACAAATGCTTATCATTTCTTTTCGGTTGCTTATATTCAGTAAACGTTCAGAAATACTGTTGTCATCTTCTTGAGTTAACAACCAGTTAAATATTTTAGAGATGCATTTTCTGTCAGACTGATTATTAAGTAAAGAATCATAGTTTTTCTCTATTTTTCTTAACAATATTTTTGAATCATTATAATTGTCATCACAAAAATTTTTGTTAACAAATGAAAAATTATTATCCTTTGGTAATGCCGATTCTAATTTCAGATAATCCAAATTGCATTCAACGTTCATCTTTTTTAATTGAGTTTCATTCGTTGATAGATTGTCAATCATACCTTCATGCTCTAAATATTGTCTGATATTTTCCTTGTTGAGTCTTCTTGATGCTAACTCAGTACATATTTTTTCATAAGAGAATTTCATTTTTGAAAGGGCATCATTAAGTTTATTTATTTTTACAAAAGACTTATTCTTCCAGTAAATTTCCAACTCATTGAATATTTTTGGTAAATTCTTATAATCACAGGCATTATCACAATTTTGAATATGCTTTTTAAACATTATCATGATATAATCTTGCATTTCACTTACATATTGATCTTTGGTGGGTTTATCACTTATTGGTAATAGCATTAGAGGTTTGGTTCCATTAATAACATGCCGATACATCTTTTTTATTTTAAAGGCATCGTGAATTTGCGCTATCTTATCAGTTAGTTTTGAATGCGTCATAAACAACCAATGTGAAAACCAATGTTTTTCAGAAATGGATTCTTTTATTTCAATGAAATCGTTATTTAAGCTTTCATACACTGATCTTGTCAATACATCTTTATCATTTAAGTGATCTTGTATTCTTTGAATCTTTGCATTAGTACTTGTGATATGCGAAACAAATTTTCCTCCTGAAAAAATCATCAAGCTAATAAATACAATACATAAGAACACGGAAAAACCAACTGTCAATATGTTGTAAATTTTTAATTTTTTATGATATTTATCAATTGGTGTTACAAGATAATGTCCGCCAACAATTTTTTCTTTTACTAATTTTTCAGTAAAATAAGGTGTTGATGTTTCAATTATTTTTGCTAATTCTTTGTTTTTTGATCTCAAATCTTTGGAGTAAGGTGTTTCGTTATTTTGAATACTGCTTGTAAAATAGCAACCTGCTAATTTCCAATTTTTTTCTTCATTTTCTTGTTTTTCTTTATTGGTAAATAAATGTTTAATATAAAATTTAAGCCTATCTATAATGTTTGAAAAGTAATTTTTTTCTTCATTTTTTTGTTTTTCTTTGTTGGTAAATAAATGTTCAATATAAAATTTAAGCCCATCTTTAATGTTTGAAAAGTAATTAGGAAAGAACAAAATATCTTTAAAAATATGAGCTGACGTATTTTTTCTTAAGCTTGCATCAACCAATGCGTCATGAACTTCTTTGAATTTGGAGTTATATTCTAAATGAAATTTTTCATTATCATCAGGTAAAACGCCCTTTTTGTTTTTTTCTTCATCAAGAACGTCCCATCCAACTATCTGTTTTGGTTCAACAACTAAATTGTCTTTACAAAATTCAGAAAAACCTTTTAGTAAATCCAGCTTGGTAACTACCAAAAAAATGGGTAAATTAACCATAAATTTTTCTGTCATATCTTCCAGTACAGACAGAAATTTATCTCTTTGTTCGAGATATGATTGATTATTATTATAATCACTTAGATGTTTAGAGGGAAGTACAAATATGATACCATTGACAGGACACCTTGGTCGATGCTTAACTATATTTGATAACAGAATCTCTAATTTTTTTTCATCAGCAGTTTTCGAAGTGTTTGGGTTAAAGTATTTCCCCGCTATATCAATAAAAACAGCTTTGTCTGATATAATCAAATTATAATTTTCAGTTTGTGAATCATTATTTTCTTTTTTAAGTTGGAACTTGAAATGTAAGTTTGCATTTCTCAAAAATGTTGACTTGCCAGAAGATGATTCCCCTATAATGATATACCAGGGTAAGTAATATAAAGTTTTTTTATCAAGTGCCTCAATTAATTTTTCAAAATCTTTCTTCGTTCTTCTTGTTGCACGTTCTAATTCTTCAGCAAAATCTTTGTTGACAGCAGAATCATTCCTGGATTGTTTAATTGCATTGACCAATAAGTTACCAGCGACAATAGCAGCTAATAGAATAAAAAAAGCAATAATAGCCTTAACCCCATAGAACAGAATTGTGTCAGTGCCTAAATATGAACTTGCAAATAATCCAATGGACAAAACAAACAAAATTAGTGCTAAACAAATAACTAAAAAATATAAAAATACTTTGTTCTTGAACATATTAACTTTCCTTTACTTATTTACATTGAAGGATATTGCAAATATCATTAATCAAGTTAAAAATTCTACCTGTAATAATATCGCCAATATGTTTACCAGCAAAAATATAAAAAATAATCATTAATAATAATGAACTGATTAAAATCAATCCAATAAAATTTGGTGGTAATAGTAATAAAGATTTTTTGTTAATTATTTGAATATTTGGCGTGAGTTTCTTCATTGTATCATCTTTTGTATCAATTATCTTTTCGCAGTTTTCTATTAATGTTTTGCGCTGCTCCCTTCGTTTATTTGAGAGATCAACAAATCCCATCTTTAAAAATGAATAAACACTTTCTGCACATTCTTTATTTTTGTTTTTTTGTGTTTTTTCTGCTTCATCAAAAAAAACATTATTAGGGTTATCGTTATAATTTTTCCACTGATTGATTGTTTTCAATTGATCATCAATCCAGCATTGGCTCAGTAATATAATTGAATTGCGGTCATTTTCTAAAATATTTAAGTCTTTAAGGCATTGTTCAAAGTCATCAAGGTATGGGTCTTTTATAATATTATCCTTATCATCTCTTTCTCTAAGATCGGTGCCGCTTTTTTTGATTTTTTCAAAATTGTAAAAAAATTGCCAGAGGCAATTTCTAAAATTATTCATAGTCAACTCCTTCTTGTAATCTATTGAAAAATGGATTACTACAATAAATGATGTTTATCAAAAAAAAAATGCATGTCCTCACATACCAGGAAATATGAGTCCTCTTGTTTCATCATCTTCTTTTAAAGGTTTATTTGTTTTCTTTACAGGAGCTTGCAATACAAATCCATTCTTTTTTAAGTACAAATTATAATTGATCTCATCCTGTGCAAGAGGTATCTTTTCTTGAAAGCAGTCTTCTTCCTTACATGAGATATATTCGGTAAAAATATATAAATAACTGTAATTTGACTGTGCAATAATTTTAATGGTTTCCGAAGAATAACCTGACTTGTACGTTTTTATCAGTAATTCACCTTTGTTGAATTGCAAAGCATTGCTATCTTCTTTAATTGTATTATCAGATGAAAAACTCATCTTTTGCAGTTTATCGCGTTTTGTTGTTCCAAACCAGTCTGTACTCTTTTTAATATTTTTAAAATCATCTGTGTTTTTTACCAGAACAAAATCAACACTCAATTTATTCATTCCTTTTTCAGGATAAACGTTAATCGTTACCTGACGATGTTCATTTTTTTTTAACCAGATCTCATTAAATTGGCATCCTGCTGCGAATAACATTAATACAAATGAAATAAAAATTAATAAAAAACGATTTCTCCAATACCATATTTTCATTTTTAAAACTCCTTAAATAAATAACAATGAGTGTAGATTAAATGCTATCTTGATTTTTATCATTCTCAAAAAAGTTCGAAATGATATTTAATAATAGTAATCTGAGATCATCAAGATGCTTTGATAAGTCTGTTGTATTAATAATATCATTTATTTTTTTTTCTCCTAAAGCCTTGAACAATTTATCATTATGCTTTAATAGCAGGTCTTCAATATCTATAAAATGTTTTTTCCAAAAATGAACGCTTTCATGGCTTTTGTATAAATCAATTTGTTTTTTGAAATTGGTTTTTAAAATTAATTCTGCGATTAAACAGTTCTGTTCTTGACTCACAGCACTTAAAATTTCATAAATATCAATAACTTTTGAACTTTTTTCTTCAAATATTAAATGAATTCTCTGAAAAAGTTCAATGATACCTGGAGAAACAACATTATTATTCGATTTTATAGAATAATTATTCTTAAAATTAGTTGTTTCTTTTAACCATGGAATTAATTTATCAAATGGCTGCGAACTATTAAAACACTGAACAAATAATTCTTCCCCGCTTAAAATTTTAGATTTATAAAGTTTTTGTAAAATAGCTTCAACAAGATTATATACATTGCAATAGCCTAATTTAAATGTTTTAGAATTTTCGGAAAAAACATTATTAAAAATTTCGTGCAATGACTGGCTTGTTCTGATTTGGTGAGTATCGTTCTCAGATTTCTTAGGGAAACTATGATCAAAGATTTCATGTAATGATTGACATTCTCTGTTCTGCATTGGATCGTTTATGTGATTTTCAACATCATCATCAATCAGAACCTTTACTAAAGTAGTTCCGATTAGAATAAATTGACGACTTTTTATTCGTTGTTTTTGATTGTATTCAAGTTCAACAGGCACTTCATTATTATCAGGGTTTTGAGTAAAGCATATCCCTGTGTATTGTTTTTGATTAATAATGAACCATTCATTGTTGTCCTTGTAAATACTAAGATGGTTGTCATCCAAAAAGCTGTCATAAGGTATGCTCATTATATTGGAATCCTGAACATCCGATCGTTGGATGATCACCTGATCATTCACATTATGCCAGAAACCTTCAAGAGGACCATTCATAATTTTAAGTTGTAACGTCTTTAAAGATGCCATTTATTGTAGACCACCTTTATTTATTGATAACCTCATACATATAACATATTCAGTATTTCCATGCTACCTTAAAAACTCTTTACATTGATCTTTCATCGATTTGAGAATATTTTTTGCACGTTGACGTCGTGCTTTTTTTCTTTTGATATTCAAGTTACCCTGCTGTTGAGTTTCATCAGATATTTTCGTATTCATTTCTACGATATCCTGGAACAAACTTGTAAAATCAATATCTTTTTCTATATCCTTACTCGTAAACCTGTTTTGTTTATTAATGTCTATTGCTTTATCAGTTGATATTAGTTTCTCTAAATCACTCTTTCTTTCATGGATCATTCCAGCAATATTAGCAATCAGAACATTTATATCTTCAATAACTGATGTCAATCGAGAATTTTTAAAATTTTTATCCTCTTCATTTTTAGAATCGTATTCATTGAAGTTTTCATCACAATTATAATATGAATTTGGATCTTCTGTGAAATGCAATCTAATATAAATGTATGTCACCCATTTGTAAATATCAATCAAGTCATCATCAATACTACTGTCTTTCCTTCTATGTAAAATTTTAATTTTTGTATTTTCATTAACCAGAGGAAATACATCTTTTTCTATTTGACTCTTATTTTCATAAATATCCTTAATGGGTTGATCAACAGACAGATGATTATTTTTAACAAAAAATATCGTGTATAGATATGAAGCCAACATTTTGAGGTAATAATTACAAGGTTTTAATTGTCTATAAAAAACGCCTTTAATATCCATGACAGAATATAACTTAATAGTTTGAGCTATTTCTTCATTCAATTCAAGGCTTATCAGCAGTTTTTCAAATTCCTCCTGACTATATTTTTTATTTTCAGATCTCTCTTTATTTGTATTTTTAAAACGATCTTTTAAAACTTTATATTTTTCATCAAATATTTCCTGGTTCGATTCGTTTAATTCACTTTTAATATTAAAGATTGCTTCTGCTGACAATTGATAATCTATTTGAAAATTTTTTGAGGTAGACCCAGGATATGGTTTTAGCTTTATCAAATGATGCTCATCTTTTTGAAAATTAATGGAATATAATTCTGAGTTAATAATAATCCAATCTCCATCTGAAACAGAGCCATGTTTTTTATCAAAATAATATTCAAATTTCTCATCATTTTTGGGCCTTAAAAAAATTTCACGACGAATGTTAGCAATATCAAACGGGATAAAAGAGTTTTGACTGCTTTGACGAATACGCGTATATAGATTATCATTAATTAAATCTTTCAAGTAGTCATCTTTTGTTTTGTAGGTGGGATATAGAATTACAAGCTCTTCTGATGAAGAATCGATAATTTCGGGTAAAAGTTCATAAAAATAAAAATTAGTTTTTTCCTGAGCCAGCCTTGATAAAAGTTTCATATAGCATACACCATTGGTTAACCTTGAAGGTAAAGCTGAAAAGGGCCTATTAATAAGATTTTTTAAAACTACAACCATATTACTTGATTCAATACTTCGATTCATATCAGATATTTTTCGTGAAATCAGTGGATTAATTTTTTCAATTTTTTCAATCTTTGTAATATTGTTAATATTTACGTTATATAGTGAAAAAAGATCATTTGAAATTTTATCTAAAGCTTCAGCGTTTGATTCTTTTTGATAATAAGTATTTTTTGCATTGAACAGCATACATTTAAGAATTATCTCAACAATTTCAACTGGCGCATATTGCGTATCTGTTTCATGTTTAAAGCAATTGAACATATCAACGATGCCAGGTTGATCCAATTCATATTTTGAAATTTGACGATATTTTTCTTTGATTTTTAACACATCTGCATTTTCATCATCTTTGACATCATAAATTCTGATGTTATCATAAAATCTTTCAGGAGATTTACCACAGGTAAGCATATCGAAAATAATTGCTCCGATACCAAAATAATCTGTTCGATAAGATTGCTTCTTATGCATAACAATGTGTGTTTTCAAATTATGGGCAATTTTACTCAATTTATTACCTGGGTCTTTAATTAAAAGATAAGGAGGTGACTCTTTATTCTCAACTTTAGCAATCTCGTAAAATGTGTAGGAACTGTCATTACTGAATGATATCAAATCCTCTTCATCCATAATGCTATCTTTAAATTTTGGATCCTGAATAATCAGCTTAACAACACCATCATTGATGATCTTAATATCATGAATATCAATATTGTCTTTTTGTTCAGGGGATCGATAATGTTTCGTCCCTAATGGCCATCCAAAAATTGTTTTACTTGATAGGGCTTCTATAATTTCATTATCTGTCTTTAAAAAACCCAAATCCCCGACAACTGAGATCAATTCTTGTGATCTGTTTGTGGTAACAAAAATATTGGCGGGTTTGATATCATGATGGAACATGTCCGCTGAATGTAAAGCTTTTATACCATCTACGATATCTTTTATAAATGGATAAATCGTTAACAGCCTTTGATCAAAATTCATTTTTTTCAGCAATTCATATCCTGTTACACCGCTTGTATCTTCCTTTAGTTCATCATTAACTCGAATATAACGATTTTCTAAAAGATCTTTCAATGTCCATTTATAATACGGCATAACAAGAGCATAATTAGACAACTTCATTTGAGGATTTTGTTTTTGAATATTTTTAATAAATTCAACATTCAAATATGCATTTGACTTATGAAATTTATCAGTTCCACCTTCAATAGAAATAACGCCTGTTATTTCGTCTTTTTGATCTTTATATTTATTCTGAATTTCTGCTGAAGACTTCTTTTCATACTGAAAACGCTTCAATGCTACAGACTGAGCTGTTTTTTGAGTATGCGTTAATAAAAATAATAATTCGTCTTCATTCAGCTTTCTTTCCAATTTATCTTCTAAAAATTTTTGACCTAACAACTTCTTTAAAAACTCGCCTAATTCAGCAATTGGAGGCATCAGTTTTTCCATTCGGTCTCTATTTACTTTACAATCAAGATAATTAAATGTGTTAAGAAACGCATTAATACATGTTTCGCTCAATTTCCATTCTGTTATTTTATAAGGCAATTGATGCTCGTAAAGTAACTTGACCGCCTTAAACTTATTGTCTTTATTCCAAATTTGATATACAACGCCGTATTGGCCATCACCTAATTTTACAAGGTCACCATCTTCAACCCAAAAAAAGTAAGTGTGTGGATCACCTTGATTTGTATACATTTTCATAGAAAATTGATCTCTTAGTTGTTTATCCTCTTCAGATGGTTCATATTCATCAGGCGTCATAACTTCATTTATAGCTTCAAGGAATTGATCCATGTTTGTATAACGATCAGATGGGCTATCTGAGATGGCTTTCAGAATAATATTGTCCATTTTAGCGTTACAAGATGAATTGAGGTCGCTTGGTTTATAATTTTCATTAAAATAAATTTTTCCGGAGATGTTTGTTGTCAGAATTTTGTTTTTGTTTGATTCTTTTCCAGTTAGCATAAAATACAATAACAGCCCACTTGAATAAACGTCAGAAGTAGCATTCAGTATATTATCCGGCGGTCTAAATTGGGATGTATGAATGAGGGGTATTTTTTCTGTATTAGATTTTTCTAAAGATGCAGAAAAGCCAAAATCAATCAGTGTAATGTGGTTCTTGTCATCTATTAATACATTTTCTGGACTTATGTCACAATGATATATTTGGTTTTGATGCGCTTTATTCAAAGCTGATACAAGCTGTTTAAATATATCAAGTACTTTTTTGGTATCAGCTTGGTGCGTCATCGGTTTGGCATCAATGTAATCCATTAATAAGCATGACCGCTTTTTGCTAATGATATTTGAATTTCTTGAAATGTTAGCGGAGCATTGCTTTACATTATTTCGAATATTTTCATGATCAAGTTTTTCAACTAATTTTGCCTCAGCATAAAAAATTTCCTTATATTTCTTAAAATCATCACCTTCGCGCAGAATTTTTATAATAAATTTCTCATTATTCTGGTCTTTCGCCAAGTACACATTGCTATAAACACCAGCATCAGACATCAATTTATGAACAATATATTGGCCTTTAATTGATTTTCCTTCAATTTCAATTGAATCGCCTCGAACTAAGGAATTAATATTTTTTGGTTTTGTTTTTGACATTATAATATCTCCAATTTTAGTGATTTTTATAATCATTCAAAAAATACATTATCATACAACAATATATTTTGTAAAACAAATAAATATTAACGCAATCAATTTCATTGAGTCTAAGCTTTCACTTTAGTATTCACTTGTTGGCTCATCGTTTTGCCTCAAATGCTTGTTGGCAAAGCGTTTTGCCACGACACTCTTTCTAAGTGTTTGAATCCAAATCGCTTGGGTTGTTGACAAAAAAATTCCCATTGCGTGGTTGCTCGATCAACTCAATCATAGTAATCATTTAAATCAGACGAATCATGGTTCTTTTTGCGTGGTTTATTGCGCACACAACAAATAACCGGTTGCGTGGATGCTCATCATTCAAGCCATTTGAAAAATATTGTAAAACAAAATCGATATCAATAATTAAATAAAGTTACATCACTCTACGCCCCAAGTTTACGAGGATAATGCCGAGTTCAGGGGCTCGTCCGCTGGAACGACTGGTTCTACGGCAAACAGGGATTGTCAAATCTGCATATAATAGTCTATAATCCGGCAAAATTTTGTCCGTCTTT
>Ga0272440_1003353_pt1 | contig 12000 bp, 5 predicted proteins | sample SSMMMBAug17_FD_192440 | JGI IMG/M metagenome (GOLD analysis project Ga0272440, IMG submission 192440) | Marine sediment archaeal communities from Little Sippewissett salt marsh, Falmouth, MA, United States - SSM-MMB-Aug17 | ecosystem: Environmental > Aquatic > Marine > Wetlands > Sediment ... | reverse complement strand
AATTATCTGAAAATAACTTCCCCATTATTGATATTGTTCGTTTTGAGGTAAATGTACTGTAGAGACGTAGCATGCTACGTCTCTACACGACCTTATTTTTTTGGACGATCAAGAAAAATGAGTATGTTATTTTCCGAGCATTCCTTATTTTCAGAACATTCCTAAGTAATATTTATTTTACCCATAATTTATAGTTGCATAACATTGTTTTTTCAATTAAGTTTATATTCTTAATATTGATTACTCTTCGTAATGGAAAAAGGGGTGCATTCCCAAAAAGGCAACATACCAGCCTCGGGTGAAGGTTTACGCCTGTGCATTAAACAAAAAAACCAAAGGAGTATTTATGAAAAAATCTATTTGCATAATCAATTTAGTGTGCATTTTTTTTACAATATTTATCGGATGTACCAGAGATCCATTTTATCGTCAAAAAAACGATGTCTTAATCAATCTCAAAAAGAAAATCGGCATTGTGGCATTTGACAATCGCGAAAAGAAAATATCTCAATCCAGTATTGACAAATTTTACACAAATATTATTTCTCAAATAATACAACAGGATTCGTCTTTATACTTTATTATCAAAGATGAAATGCCTGAAGTGTTGCAGACAACATCAAGATTGTTATCCCCGGATCATATCGATCGACAGGCTCTCATTGAATCAGCGAGGAAACAAGGTTATCAGGCACTCATTTGGGCGCGGATTCATGATATTGGGATAGTTAATCAAAAGGCAGGTATATGGGGCTTTAGAAAAAAGATGCCATTTGTTCGATACAGTGGTGAATTCTCATTGTTTGATTGCGAAACCCATACAAAACTATGGTATTTGCCTTTAGAAGAAACCTATCGCCTGGATAAACTGTTTAACGCCAATGAGGAAAAACAAACTGTATTGAACGACATAACAATAAACAAACTATTGACACGTATATCAGAGAACATTGCATCCCAAATTGTTGTCGTTTTGAAAAATGAACCCTGGAAAGGTTTTATTATTGAAAATAATGATGATTTATATGTCATTTCATCAGGATTAAATGCGGGGGTTGTCAACAATATGACATTAAATGTCATTGGATCTATGGGAAACATCGAAGGCATATATAATCAAAAATATGTGGTTCCAGGGAATTCCATTGGTCAAATCCAGATCGTTGAAGTGGAAGATAATATTTCAAAAGGCGTTCCATTATATGGCAATCAACTAGAAAAATCTGTATGTGTTTGTAGATAATACTCTTTTTGAATTATGTTGAACAACTGGCGTCACTCCCGCATCTAAGGAATGTTCTGAAAATAACTACCTCATTATTGATATTGTTCGTTTTGAGGTAATTGTACTGTAGAGACGTAGCATGCTTCGTCTCTACACGACCTTATTTTTTTGGACGATCAAGAAAAATGAGCATGTTATTTTCCGAGTTTTCCTAAGTCTATACCGAAACAAGCTTTTTGCCAATCCCGATACCATCAGTACTGATAACCGCTTGATATGGCCAAATTTTTACACCCGCTTTTATGGCATCATAAAATAATTGTGCATAGACAGCATCAATATAATCAGCCGGTGCAAAGCATTTTCCATCCAAACGTTGAATAAAATAAAACAAAGCGGTATCCATGCCATTTCTTTTCATCTGTATTAATGTTTCCAAATGCTTTTGCCCCCTTGTTGTTATAGCATCAGGAAAAGCGGCAATGTCGTCTTCAACCAATGTCACATTTTTGGCTTCGATCCACAGTTTTTTGTCAGAATTTTGTACACAGGCATCAAACCGACTGTTGCCATATTTTACTTCTGAAAAAAACTGATCGTATGGCAGAAGCTCTTGTAATTGTTTATGCTGCCAGGCCAGCTTCAGAATACGATTGGGCGTCAATGTGTTGACACCAACCCACATATCATGAACTTTTACCAGTTCCAGTGTATATGGCAATTTTCTTTTTGGATTTTGGGCACGAGATAAAAAAATGTCATTACCCGGTCGAAGTAGGCCCATCATGGCGCCTGTATTATTGGTGTGTGCCCATATACGTTTGCCTTGATAGCTGGCTTCAATGGAAAAACGTTTGTGGCGGCAAATGAATTGGGCAGTAATACATGATGCATTGAAAGGGATAAGAATCATACTAGCGCTCAGTCCGAACAAAGCCGACACCTTTTTCAAAGATTGTATCAGGTAAAACCGGTGCATCCATCAGCGTTGGCGGCATTTTGTCTGAAACATACAATACAGCAACAATGATATCTGCATTTTGATCAAATGCGGATGTTGTGATATCGCATTCCCATCGGCCATCAGAATTAATTGTTGTCATTGGGGCAGCCGGATATGGCTTGCTTCGCCACCCTTTGTCTTCAATATGAATATACACTGCAATATGATGCGACTCAGGATCTACATTGAAAACAAGCCCTTTTAGATTTTTTAGGCGATTGCCATAGGTTGGTACATCTGTTAAGATGAGTATGGGCTGCAAAAATTTGTCGGGTTTAATTGGGGCTGATTCTTTTTCTACTTTGACATAATTCTCCCTTTGTGCGAATTCAATTGGCTCTTGTTGCTCATTTTCGGTTAAAGGTGTTGTGATCGGCTGTGCTTTTTCAATTTTGGGCATGGTCGCTGCAGTTGTATTGTTTGTAATCTCAACTGCATGATTGCTTGCCAGATGCACAGATTGCTCTGTTTCGATAAATTCATAGAATGAATAGGGTCGAACCAATGCATAGACATCGGCCTGGTCATTGCCATTGTTGTTGTAAGGTGTGTCTGACAGGCCATTATAATCGTTATCTTGCCCGACATGATCCCCATAATAATTGCCCATATAACTGCTCAGTATGTTTTCACTGAATTGATATGTTTTTTGCGTGTCTGATGACCATTGATTCATTCCTTGCGAAAAAACATTATGACCTTGATTCAGTACAAAATTATTTAGAAATATCACATTGATAAAACTGTCTGCATCCAAAAACAAGCCATTATTGTCATTTGTCGCAAAAATATTGAAATACATTTGATTTCTTGATGATTTCAACAGATGGATACCATCATTCCCATTATTTTCACAAATATTATGTATAAAATGATTGAGTAATGAGGCGGTGATATAAATGCCAGTGTCCTGATTTTGATAACAGACATTATGAGAAAGGGTATTCATGAATGCAGTATCCATCCAGATACCATGCTTTTCATTGGCAATACATTGATTATGCATCAGAATATTTTTAATACTGGCATGAACAATGATGCCATAATCATTGGCATGTGCGGGGTCAAATCCCATACGATTGTTTGTGATAAGACAATCGGCAACTCCCCGATCAATACAAAGGCCTGATGCATTGTTTCTGTCTGCACCATAAATGCTGAAACCGCTTATTTGCACGTGGTCTGATTGAATATGAATTACATGTTGATCTGATCGTTTGGCGGCAATAAATGTTTGTGTGTATCCTTGTGTTGAAATCAGTGAGACAGGGCGGTCTATTTGAATATTGTCGGTGTATGATCCAGGCAATACAGTCAGCGTTAAAGGTTTACCTGTTTGAAAATCAGCAAGTAAAGACATGGCAGATTGTATTGATCGAAAGGTTGCATCTTTTCCAACTGTCCATTTAAGCGGGGTGGCATGTTCATGTTCATAAGGCGAAATATGGGTATGCCCACCGCCAATCCAGATACTGTAATCTACTGGGCTTTGATTTGTGAGCTGAAATCCAAACTGCTCGTTGGTATCAATTAAGAAATCACCTGGAAATATACAAAATCTGAAATTTACTTTTTCGCCATCCCCAACAAGAATATGTTCCTGTCCGGCTTTTATAAATGAGCCTTCAGGATCAACCTTGCCCAGTTGAAGTATCAAATGATGATTATGTTGAATGGGCGATACAAAACAAATATTGCCGGCTTGTGCATCTTTTTCAGTCCATTCCAATTTTCCATGCCTGTCTGGCAATGACTGAAACAGAACAGTTTTACCCGAAGCACACAAACATTGTGTTTGCATTTCTGGCATTTCATCAGATATTAACTGATTATGTTGATTGATAATTTGTGTCTGACTTTCATAATACTCGGGTTCTTTCGACAGCGGATATGCCAAGATTTCATTGTCGTGCAACAGATAAAATGCATCAGTAATGCCATCATCGTTAGAATCATCAAGGGGATGATCATCAAAATAATTCCCCAAAAAACCATGACCAAAATAATGATTGACTGGCGTTAAATTTTGCCAGATATTGCCACTCCATTTTGAATATACATTTCCATTGTCATTGCTAATAAATGAATTTAAATACAGCAAATTGTGATTACTGTTGTATGACAGGTTCAATCCATATCTGGGATGATATTTAATGATGTTTTTGTAGAGTACATTGTTTTGTGATTGTGTCAAATTCATGCCTGTTCGTTGATTGAGTTGACAGGTATTATGCGCAATCGTATTGTGGTTGGACTGATCCAGATAAATACCAAATCGTGTATTATGCTGACACAAATTATGGGTTAACGTATGAAATCCGCCACCATTTACATAAATGCCATAATAATTGAAATTTTGATCTTCCTGACCGCAAATGTTATTTTTTACAACACAATTTGTTGCATCACGAGATAGGAAAATACCTGCCTGTCCATGATTGTCTGCACCGATTATCGTAAAGCCTTCGACAATAATATTGCTATGGACAATTTCAATGGTATGATTCCTGTCAATGCCTTTAATGATTGTATGTGCCGGGCCATTGGCAGCACATAAATGGACTGACCGAGTCAGGCGAATGTTTTCGTTATATGTGCCGCTTAAAACCAGTATGGAACTGTTTGGTGAGGCATCTTCAATCGCCGAATGGATTGTTTCATAGGCCTGATTTTCACCCACATAAATGATGGCATCACTTTCATCATCAAGAATATTCACAGCGGCTTCTCCTGCAAACCAGCCTGAAGCAATGGCATCAATATTTACAATGCGTGGGCCATCAGAAAGACTATTATTTTGAATCTGGAGATCAAATCGTACTGATTTTTCACGTTCAGGAATAATGACAAACTCAGGTAAAGTCAGGGCCGAATTATCAGAAACAGATAGTTTTACCTTCAACTGTTTTGTTGTTGGAGATGGAATAACTATTTGGCCGGCTTTGGGCAAAAGGCCATCATTTTCTCTTACTTTAAGCGGCATTTCAACAGACAGACGACAGCCGGTCTGCACAATTTTTATTTTTTTTCGAACAAGAGAATTCATTGCTGCAATTTCAACAAAACCTTCACGCATCCCCATCGCATTTTGATCAACGCGCAATCTTACAGTTCCATCTCCTGTGCCGCGATAGCCATCAATGATTGTTAACCATGACGTTTTGGAACATGCCTGCCATTTTATATTCTGACAATCAGTTACTTGAATATCAGTTATTGTAATGTTTTTATTACAGGTAATTTCATTGGGCATGACTGAAAGATTTGTCAGTGAGATTGATGGAATCGCAGTGATGTCAATACGATTGTCATGATTGATATCAACATGAGCAGTAGTTGTATGATTAATTAGCTGCCAGTCAACATTGAATTTGAAAGACGTACTTTTCATTCCATTAATTTGAAAGGGGCATGTTGGGACTGGAACAATTTTGATCCATTCGCTTGATGGTTCAATAGACTGAATACTGATTGGGCGCTTATCATTATTAAAAATGGTAAACCTGTTGCCAAAATGTCTGAAATTTGCCAGCTTTACTGAAGATTCATTGAGTACCCGACTATTGTTATGTGTGGAAAACGAACCTGTATATGTGTTTTGAAAGCGAATTCCTGGATTGGACCAATGCATTATTCGTTTGCAGTAACCATTTGGACATAAATTTGAATCGTTATATGCCATGATAGTCCGCCATCCATTGATATGCAGGTATCCATGTCCATAAGGATAAGGATCGTTCTTGGGGTCAGCTTCAGGGTTGTGGCGTGCGCCGAACAAATGACCTATTTCGTGCGCAAATGAATAATATCCAGTGGCACATTTAACCGAGACAACACTAAAGGCAAAATCTGCATCAGGATTCAAATAGCTTACACCACAGTAATTATCTGATGATTCTATCATTACAACAATATCTGCACAATATTGATCTCTGAGTGCATGTATTTCATCCATGTAGCTATCATTTTTAAAGGCCAGATATTTGAGGTCAGACAAAATATCCTGTTCGTTGTAATCTACCTGATAGACATGCACGAGATTCAATCGTGTTTGAATGTTACTTTGTTCATAGGACAGGTTGGTTTCATCAATGGCAAGCTGAATTAATGCATCAATCTGTTTGGATTCTTTGGCTGCTTTTTTTGTATATACGACCATCAGATGAATAACAGAACCATCATCACTCTGTTGATATTGCGTTTGTTCAGTGGGTGTATCTTTATGATCGGATTGTATCATCACAGGGGAATGCTCCGCTGGAAAGCAAGAATAATCAAGCAGGGAAATTTCATGCAATGGCGGGGAAACAGGCGAGATATGATATATCTCATCATCAATGTTAATATTTCCATATACAGCATTGCCTTTTACTGTAAGGATTACATTGATATCATCAGTTGCGTTCACCGCGCCAAACCATGTAAAATCGTCTGCAAACCTGTATTCTATCCTTTTAAGAGATGCAATGCGATGGAAATCTGGAAAAAGATTTAAATTGATTTTTGACGCATATTTTAATTGTGGAATCCGAACCGCAACGCATCTGCTTTTTATATTGCTTGCATGGTTTACATTCATGTGTTTTTTTTGAGGGGTTGAAAATAAATAAGGAATTGGAAAGCTATTCTTTTGGGGAATGATTACAGATTTCGGTTCACTATCAGTACTGACAGACTGGTATAGGGTTATTTTTTCTGGCGTAATTATCAAGGCATCAAGCGGCTGCACATGGATGCAGGCATAAGCAATGAACAATAAAAAAAATGTTGTGCGAAGTTTCATAAACATTGATTTTTTTCAGCCTTTGAAATCCATCGGTTAATTTTGGCATGAAGCAAATTTTTATCAACAGGCTTGGTGATATAGTCATTCATGCCGGCATTTAAACACAATTCGCGATATCCCTTCATTGCATGTGCGGTCACTGCAATAATGGGTATGGATTTATAGGACTCATTTTGACGAATACTTTTGGCAGCAGTCAGGCCATCCATAACAGGCATTTGAATATCCATCAAAATAAGGTCGTATATGTTTTTTTCCAGGGCAGCCAGTGCTTCTTTACCATTGTTTGCAGTCTCAATTTCAAAGCAATGATTCCCCCCTGAAAGAACTTCAATGATTACTTGCTGATTAATTGGGTTATCCTCAGTCAATAATATTCTGATTTTGGGCGCGGTATCTTCTTCTATGATTTCATTTGTTTCATTATTGTTGTCGTCGGGTTTATTCATCAATTGGTCGATTGCATCAAAGGAATTCAAGAGATTTTTTTCAAGCGTATGAATCAATTGATCTATATTTTTTGGCGTATCTGCTTTAAGCGCAGATTCAAGCTCTTTTGATGCGGCCTGGACTTCTGGAATTGATAAATTGGCTGCCGCCCCTTTAAGGCTGTGAACTTCACGTATCGCAAGATTATTATCATTTTGAATCAAGTCATTTATGGATTTAATAAAGCCGACATAGGTGTCTTTAAAAGAAATAAGCAACTGAAAATAAATTGTTTGATTTCCACCCAGACGTTCAAGGCCTTCATCAAGATTGATAACAGAATTATCAATTATTTTAGGTTCTGGTTTTAATATTTTGCTAATTGGTTCAATGTTTTGAGGTTCGACATTGGTGCCAAAAATCCATTTGCTGAGAATTGAAAACAAATCATCTTTTTTGATCGGTTTGGACACATAATCATTCATTCCAGATTCAAGACAGGCTTCTCGATCACCTTTCATTGCATTTGCAGTCATCGCGATAATGGGCAAAGCATCTTTTGAATACTGCTTTCGGATTTCTTCAGTGGCTTGAAATCCATTCATGACAGGCATCTGGATATCCATCAAAACAATATCATATTTTTTTTGAGAAACAGCCGCGACAGCTTCCTGGCCATTATTCATAATATCGGGCTTTATGCCAGCCTGCCCTAATATTTCCTTGGCCACAGTTTGATTAATCAGGTTATCTTCAACCAGCATAACATTGATATTCTGCCATCTGGGATTTTCAATGATAGATTCTACAGATTCCTCTTTTTCAGGTAAATCAATTAAGTCTTTTCTGTCAAAGCTTTCCATGATCGCATCAAATAGCGTAGATTGTTTGATTGGTTTGGCCAAAAAGGCATCAAAAGGAATAGGGCTGATTTGTTTAACAGTTTTTTCATCGCCAAAGGCTGTAATCATGATAACCGGCACCCGATTGAATGGTTTCAATTCCTTAATTTTTTTTGTGGTCTCAATGCCATCCATACCTGGCATCATCCAGTCCATCAAAATCAAATCCAGTTTTTTGCCTTTGCTGTATTGTTTCCAATTTTTCAGCAATTGAATGCAATGCTTTCCTGAAGTTGCCTCATAAGCATTGAAACCAAAGTGTTCAATCATTGACTGATTGACAAAACGACTGGACTCGTTGTCATCGACAATCAATACAGTCAGATCATTCAAATCGGAAGGTATGCGATAGCGGTGTTCAAGTTGACAATCCTGTGTTTCAAACATAGCTGTAAACGAGAAAACACTCCCTCTACCGGGTTCACTTTCGAGACTGATATCGCCATCCATGAGTTGAACCAGACGTTTACAAATTGTCAGTCCCAGACCTGTGCCGCCATACTGCCGGGTTGTGGAGCCATCAGCCTGAACAAAAGGATCAAACAAAGTTTCCTGGGCATCCAATGGAATACCAATACCTGTGTCCTTGACTGAAAATAAAAGTCGGGTTTGTTGATTTCGTTCGAAAATTTTAACGACACGAACCAGGATTTCACCCTCATGTGTAAACTTGATCGCATTGCCGGTTAAATTGACAAGCACCTGTCTGATCCGGTTGGGATCTCCAATCAGTCCGGTGGGAACATCTGGATCGACACCAATAATCAGCTCCACCCTTTTTTGTGCAGATTTTTCTCGAAACATGTCAGAAATTTCTTCAAGCAAGTCTCTGAGCTGAAAATGTGTATATTCGATATCCAGTTTTCCAGCTTCAATTTTAGAAAAATCCAGGATGTCATTGATGAGTGCGAGCAAGGAATGGGCTGAACTGTTGACAATATTTTGATATTCTTTTTGCTTGTCATCCAGTTCAGTGGTTAACATCATTTCCGACATGCCAATTATTGCATTCATAGGCGTTCGGATTTCATGACTCATATTGGCCAGAAATTCACTTTTTGCTCTGCTTCCTTCTTCAGCTTCCTGTTTGGCTTTTTTAAGTTCAATCTCCGCCTTTTTTCGTTTTGTGATATCCTGAACATAGCAAACAATTGCGGGCTGATCGTCATATTCAGTCAGCCCTGCAATAAGTTCCAGAATACATTCATTTCCTGAAGCGATAATTGCTTCATATTGGCCGACATCAGCAACGTCTTTTTGGATAAGTTTGTCAGTATAATATTGAATGGCCCGACGTTGATCATTTGGATGAATAATTTCGAAAAATGTTTTGGTTAAAAATTCTTCACGAGAATAACCGCCAATTTTAACCATAGCATCATTGACATATTTGATCACTGCTTTTCGATGTTCGATATTTTGAAGTACGACAATGCCCAGATTGGCTTTTGATGCTGTTTCGATAAGGGTTCGATATCGGGCTTCAGATGCTTTCAGACTGGATGATGTTTCTTGCAGGCTCAATATCATTTGATTAAACGTTTCGGCAAGGAATCCAATTTCATTTTTTGAATGAATCTCAACGCTTTCCCATTCGCCTGAAGCAATTTTTGAAGCAGCTCTGGCCAGCTTTGATACAGGTCTGGATATGGATCTGGCAAGATATATGGCTCCGCTGATACCCAAAAGAATAATAATTATACACAAAATAACATTTTGTATGATTAATTGATTAATTGCCTGCTGAATTGTATTTTGTGACATGCATAAAAGAATCCACCATTGTTCCTGACCGACTTTAAAAGGATGAATAATTAAATACCCTTTATGTGTATGATGTCTGTGAAGCATGACTTGTGTTTCACTGGCTTGAAATTCTTTTGGAATTTTTTCACCATAATATGCTTTGTCACTGGCCATATAGACTTCTCCAGAGGCATTTACAATTTTGATGTTGTTAATATCAGAACCTTCTGAAGAAGCTTTAAGAAGATTTTCAACAAAAATCCAGTTCAAAGACATAAAAGCATTTTCAGTACTCAATGCAATATTTTTTGCCAGAACTTTTCCCGATTGAACAAGGCCTTCCTTAATGCCATTTGTTTCCAGCCGGATCGCAATGTAGGTACAGATAAATACCGCAGTCAATACAAGTGCCATGACATGAAATATCAATTGAAAAGTTATGGAACGATAACGCTTAAGGATTCTACGCAACATAATAATTTACCTGTTAACATAATAATTTATTTACCTGTTATTAAACTTTTATAGACTCCCCAACGCTTGCAACAATCACCTTCGTTTTGGGCGAATTTTTCTTCATTGATTTGTTGAAACCATCAGCAGATTGAACCAGTACAGGAAAGGTTCCATAATGTTGAGGAATAACTATTTTAGGACGAATCAATTGGCAGGCGTAGGCTGCCTCATCAGGACCCATTGTAAAAATGCCGCCTATGGGTAGAATAGCAATATCAGGTTTATAAAAATCGCCAATAATCGTTTTCATATCCGCCATTAAAGACGTATCGCCTGAATGATATATTTTAAGCCCATTTTCAAAAGTCAACATATAACCCACCGCTTCACCCACAAATCTGTTTGCACCTGAAAAGCCTGTCAATTGAGCACCTGCTGAATGGAAAGCCTCAAGCATGGTAATTTTTATACCATCAAAATTTGCAACGCCCCCCTTATTTCCCAATGAAAATGTTTCACATTTGGCAGTGGGTATTTCAGACTTGATAAAAAAACTAAGCTCCCAGGGCGCAATGATCTTGGGGCCATATTCATCAATCAAAGATTTGGCATCATTGAGCATAAAGTGATCTACATGGCCGTGCGTCCATAAAATCATATCTACTTTACCAAAAGCACCTTTTTGTTTATACTTTGATGGACATCTGGGATTTGTGCTGATCCAGGGGTCAAACAAAATTTTTCTTCCTGTTATTGATGTAAACAGGAAACTGCCATGACCTAGCCATTCAACACCAACCTGACCTTTGATATCAGGTTCTGATTCTTCTGCAAATGCCTGTGAGGTGCCAATAAGATTTTCCAGGCCTGCCATTCCAATGATCGCGCCTATGCCTCTAAAAAAGTGTCTCCGGGATAGTTTCATACTGTTACTCCTATATGATTTTTGATATTATATGTATTTAGTATCTCATTATAAATAATATAGCAAATACGAAATAAAATAGCATCGTTTTTTATTAATTTTTTTAAGGTTCAGAGAATTCCTAAGGAATGCTCGGAAAATAACTTCCCCATTATTGATATTGTTCGTTTTGAGGTAATTGTACTGTAGAGACGTAGCATGCTACGTCTCTACACGACCTTATTATTTTGGACGATCAAGAAAAATGAGTATGTTATTTTCCGAGCATTCCAAACTGGAATTTGAAGGATGTCAATATTTTTCTTGCACTATTGGCTCAGATGTGGAATTGTCTAATACAAAAAAGTTTCACTTTTTTTAGACTGAAAGGGCGTAACATATCACCCCAAAATCAATTAAATAAGGCACGTGATATTATGAGAAAATACAAATATTTATTTGGCCCAGTCCCCTCACGTCGATTAGGACGATCTCTGGGAGTGGATCTAATACCTTATAAAACATGCAGTCAGGATTGTGTATTTTGCC
>Ga0272440_1003352_pt1 | contig 12000 bp, 8 predicted proteins | sample SSMMMBAug17_FD_192440 | JGI IMG/M metagenome (GOLD analysis project Ga0272440, IMG submission 192440) | Marine sediment archaeal communities from Little Sippewissett salt marsh, Falmouth, MA, United States - SSM-MMB-Aug17 | ecosystem: Environmental > Aquatic > Marine > Wetlands > Sediment ... | reverse complement strand
TCCCATTTATCATAAAAGACATATATAATAGTAAAGAACTATCAACACCTCCTGAAAATGCTATGGCAATTGATTCATATTTTTTTATAATATTAATTAATTTTTTCTTTTTTATTAATAAACTTTTATTTTCAGACATATTATAAAAATTTTTCTTTAAAAAATACATTAAAATTTTTCATAAATAGATGTTTATTATAGCAAAAATTTATTTTTTGTCAATGTATAATAAAAATGATCAAGTCCAGTAAGGGTGTATGTAAAGTTTTTAGGAAAAATTATTCAAAGCGCTGAAAGCGCGAATTAATATAGCCCAGTGCGAAGCCCAATGCTGTTGACTTAAGAGTTGGAGTCCCAAATCTTTAGATTTGTGAGTGAAAAAGATACACCAAATAACGAAAAAGAATCTAATGCCTATATTTTAAAAATTGCTGAAAAAAAATTTTTTAAAATGACTGATTTTAAAAAAAAAATTAAAAAAGTTTTGTTTTAATAATGAAGATAAATTAAATCAGTAGGTTTCTAAAATTTGGATCAAATTCCTTCATATTATTGGAGAAAATATTGCGGTATCTCAAAGAGGTGCAAACTGATAAAGTTGATATTATCAAAATTCATATTGAGCAATATCACAAAAAGTTATTATTGCCAATGAATGAATTTTCCAAAGAAATAAAATACATTATAAAAATAACACTTATAAACTCTGATCTATGTTTATAAGTGTTATTATTATTTTAGTAGAAAGATAATATTTTTATTTTACAATTTTTTTTCAGTAGTTTTTTGACATTACTTTGTCGAATTGACATTGAAAAAACTGACTGTAAAAGACATTTACTTCAAGAGATTATAAAACCAAATTAGTAACGATGAGAATCCCATTTTCGTGAATGTTTATGTTGGTTATCATTTTCCAGAAGAGCTCTGCGGCTGAGTCTTATTTTACCATCTCTGCCAATTTCAAGAACCTTTACTTTAATAGAATCACCTTCTCTTACAACATCTCTTACCTTGGCAACCCTTCTATTATCTAATTGTGAAATATGTACAAGGCCTTCTGTTCCAGGAGTAATTTGAACAAATGCACCGAAATCAGTAATTCTTACAACAGTACCATTATAAACTTCACCTACTTCAGGGTCAGTTGCAATTTCTTTAATTTTATTGAAAGCAGCTTGAGCCTCATCTATAGAATTTGCAGAAACTTTAACAAGGCCGGAGTCATCAATATCGACTTTACAAGCAGATTCACTTTGAATAGCTCTTATTGTTTTACCGCCAGGTCCGATAATTTCTCTGATCTTATCTTGTTTAACCTGAAGACTAAGAACTCTAGGAGCATATTGGGATAATTCTTGTCTGGAATCCTTTATAGTTTCAAGCATTTTGTCAAGAATATATAATCTTCCTTCTTTTGCTTGAGCAAGTGCTTTTTCCATGATTTCTTTTGAAATTCCATGAATTTTAATGTCCATCTGCAAAGCAGTAATACCTGATTTGGTACCAGCAACCTTAAAATCCATGTCCCCCATATGATCTTCATCACCTAAGATATCAGATAAAATAATAATATTATCATCATCATCATCTTTTTTCATTAATCCCATTGCAATACCTGATACAGGTTCTGAAATAGGGACACCACCATCCATAAGAGAAAGACTTGCACCACAAACAGTTGCCATTGATGATGAACCATTAGATTCCAGAATTTCTGAAACAATTCTTATTGTATAATCAAATTTTTCTTTAGGTGGAAGTACTTTTTCAATTGCTCTTGTAGATAGACCACCATGACCAATATCTCTTCTACTAGGAGCACCAAGTCGTTTAGCCTCACCAACAGAAAAAGGCGGAAAGTTATAATGAAGCATAAATGGTCTATGTTCTTCACCACTTAGAGTTTCAATACGAAGTTCATCAGAAGTTGAACCTAATGTTAGAATTACAAGGGCTTGAGTTTCACCTCTTGTAAAAAGAGCAGAGCCATGAGGTCTTGGTAAAATGCCGACTTCTGATGTTATAGGTCGTATTTCATTATATTTTCTATTTCCTATACGCCTGCCCTGAAAAACCATTTCTCTTACAATGTCTCTTTCAATATCATGAAATATTTCATATATTTCAGATTTACGTTCACTAAATTCGTCTCCAAGTTCTAAAAATACCTTTTCCTTTAATTCGTTTATAGCACTGTTTCTTTTTTTCTTTTCATGAATATCCATAGCTTTTAATAAAGGCTGTGAAATATTTTCTTTAATTTTTTGTATTAGATTTTCGTCTTTTTCTTCCTCAATATATTTTCTTTTTGGTTTACCTGCAATTTCAGTAAGTTTTTCCTGTAAATCAATTATTGGCTGCATTGCATCATTTGCAAAAAAGATCGCATCGATTACATCGGATTCACTGACAATATCAGCCCCTCCTTCTACCATTACAATACCTTGTTTTGAACGAGCGACCATAATATTGATATCACATTTTTCAAGCTCAGCAATTGAAGGATTTATAACAAATTTGTTATTTAATCTGCCAACTCTTACACAAGCAATAGGTCCTTCAAAAATAATATCAGATATTTGAAGAGCAGCTGATGCACCTATCATTGAAAGGGTATCTGGATCGTTTTCCTGATCCATTGAAAGTACTGTAGCAATAACTTGTGTTTCATAGCGAAATTTTTTTGGAAAAAGTGGACGTATTGGCCTGTCAATCAATCTTGAAGTTAATATTTCTTTTTCACTTGGCCTGCCAATTTCTCGCCTGTAATAATTTCCAGGTATTCTTCCAGCAGCATATACTTTTTCTTGATATTCTACTGATAAGGGAACAAAATCAACACCTTCTCTCAATTCTTCTGATGCGACAACTGTTACTAATACCTGAGTCTCACCATATTGCACAAGAACTGAGCCTGATGCTTGTTTTGCCATTTTACCTGTTCTAACACTTAAGGTTCTTCCTCCAACCTCAGCTTTAAGCTCTATTTCCATTAATTTCTCCTAAGTTATTTACTCTTATTCATTTATTACCAGAAATATATAATAAAAGTAAGATAACGATTTATATTTTTCTTTTACATAATTAATAATTTACGTCTTTGGCCTGCTGACATTATGGTTATTTGTTAAACCTCAGTTTTATGCTCTATATCTATTAATTACTGAATTATTAACTGTTAATTATCTTCTTAGACCAAGACTTTTAATAAGAGTACGATAACGATTTACATTTTTTCTTTTTACATAATTTAATAATCTACGCCTTTGACCTACTAATTTTAAAAGTCCTCTTCTTGAATGATGATCTTTTTTATGGACTTTAAAATGCTCTGTAAGATTACTGATTCTATGTGTCAAAATAGCTACCTGAACCTCTGGCGAGCCTGTATCTGAATCATGTAATTTATACTTGCTAATCAATATTCTTTTATCTTCTAAAGTTATTGACATTTATATAACCTCCCCAAAATTATACTTTTTTCTTTTCTAAAATATCATATTTGAAAACGTAAAATATCTAATTCCGAATCTGCTTTATCACAGCTTATTACTGCTAAAAGCGAATTATTTTTACTAATAATTTTTAGTATTCCTGTATTAAATGCTAAAGGTAAATCTTGTTTTGTTATTTTTAAACCATATTTTATTTTATCAAAAAGAGCTTTATCTGGTGTTAACTCGGGTTTATTTTTAAGAATATCCGGCATTTTAATCAAGTGATCGTATATTTCTCCATTATTACAATAGCTTTCAAAAGTTTTAAGTGAAATAGCATCATTTATTGAAAACCCGCTGGAATATGTTCTTGTTAAATCATTTAACACAGCACCGCAACCTATTTTATTTCCTATATCAGAACAAAGTGTTCTAATATAAGTTCCTGAAGAGCAGTGAACATTAAAATATATAAATGGTATATCAATTTTAATAATATTAATAGAAAAAATTGATACCATTCTTGCAGGTTTTTGTACAGCCTTACCCTGTCTTGCAAGTTTATACAGTGGGACTCCATTTGATTTCAATGCTGAATAAACAGGTGGAAGCTGCTCATATGAACCCTCAAAAGCTTTAAATACATCGTGAATATCTGACTCAAGTATCTTAAATTCTGTATTTTGTGAAACAATATTTCCTGTAAAATCCTGTGTATCAGTTTGCAAGCCTAACTGCATTATTGCGTTGTATTTTTTATCGCCTTTTAATAAAAAACTTGCAAGTTTCGTAGCTCTGTTAACGCAACATAAAAGAACACCCTTAGCAAAAAAGTCTAGAGTACCACTATGACCTACCTTTTTTGCTTTTATCCTTTTTTTTACAAATGAAACAACCTGAGCTGATGTCATATTATCTGGCTTATCTATTATAAAAAGTCCACTATTGCTCTGATTGTTATACATCTTTTCAAGCCTGTTTTTTTTAATTAACAGAAAAGATTGTTTTCAGCTCTTATTTAACTCTTTTAAAATATTTTCTATTCTGGCACCTTGATCCATTGATTTGTCATATATGAATTTTAATTCCGGCATATATTTCAAACCTAATCTGGAAGCAAGCTCTCTTTTTAAAAATCCCATTGCGCTTGTAAAACCATTTTTTGCATCATTTATTTTTTTTTCAGAATCAGTCAAACTATAATAAATGCGCGCCATTCTTAGATCATTAGTTGTTTTAACATCTGTAATAGTAACCATATTAAGTCTGGGATCTTTTATTTCTTTAAGCAATAATTTTGCAAGTTCCTCCTGGATATGTGCACTAACTCTATTTGCTCTGGGAAATGTTTTCATAAAATTTTAATCCATAAAACTTTTGTTTTTCAAATCCAAATTGATAAGTACTGACTGATATTATTATTCAATTTTGTATAATACTGATAAAATCTAACTTTAATAGATAGTCACTTCAAAAAAACAGATTTGGATGACAATAATAACACTTGCACATTAAAGATTAATAATTTCCATATCTGTGTCAAGAATTTCAGCAACTCCCATATCATCAACCATATTAATAATCTTATCTATTTTTGAATTAATTAGCTTACTATCATTTCCAATTAAAGAAAATCCAATCTCTGCGCGCCTGTATATATCATTTGAACCAACCTCTGCAACCGATGCATTAAAATTATTGCTTATTTTTCCGATAACAGCCTTTACAACTTTTCTTTTACCTTTTAAAGAATTATTTTCAGGCAATCTTAAAATTATTATTCCAGCGCCTATTATCATAATAATAATTTTTAATTTTTTTAATAAAATTTTTTTATAACAGATCAATCAAATAAATTAACCAAAAATAATTAATTATTTTGAAAATCAGTTAATTATTAACTACTAAAATATTTTTTATTATTTACCATTTTCAAAAACAGGTTTTATTTCTTTCATATAATAACATTCAATAATATCACCTATTTTAAGATCATTATAATTTTCTATACCAATACCACATTCGTAACCTGAGACAACTTCTTTTGCATCGTCTTTAAATCTTCTAAGTGAACCGATTTTACCTTTATAACAGACAATACCATCCCTAATAAGACGAGCAAACTGTCCTCTTTCGACTTTTCCATCAGTTATATAACTTCCAGCAATAATGCCTATTTTAGGAATAGTAAAAATTTCTCTGATCTCAGCTCTGCCAAGAATTTCTTCTTCATATGTAGATGCCATTAATCCAACAACAGCATCTTTAATATCATTAATTACATTATAAATAACTTCATAATACTTAATATCAACGTTTTCTTCATTAGCGAGTTCAACAATTTTTGAATTTGGTCTAACATTAAAGCCAATAATAATAGCGTCAGATACAGCTGCCAATGAGATATCTGATTCAGTTATAGTACCAGTTGCAGAATGTATTATTTCAATTTTAACTTCTTTTCCAGAGAGTTTATTTAAAGATTCTTCAAGAGCTTCAATTGAACCATGAACATCAGCTTTAATAATCAGGTTAAGATTTTTAACTTTTTCTTCTTTCATTTTTTCAAAAAAGTTTTCAAGACTTATTCTATTGCTGATAGTCAGTTCTCTGTTTCTTTGTTTCTGAAGACGATGAGTGCTGACCTGTTTAGCAGTTTTTTCATCAGGAGTAATAATAAATTCATCACCAGCCATAGGAACACCAGAAAGCCCAACAATTTCTACTGGTATTGATGGAGTGGCAGTATCTATTTGTAAATTTAAATCATTGATTAAAGCTCGAACTTTTCCAAAATGTACACCACATACAATAGGATCACCTTTTCTTAATGTTCCTTCCTGTACAAGAACAGTAGCAACAGGTCCTCTTCCAGCATCTATTTTAGCTTCAACAACATGACCTCTTGCCATTTTATCAGGATTGGCTTTTAATTCCATTACTTCAGCCTGAAGTGAAATCATTTCTAATAAATTATCAATACCTGTTTTTTGTTTAGCAGAGACATTAACAAAAATATGTTCCCCGCCCCATTCTTCAGGAACAAGACCTTTTTCAGAAAGTTCTCTTTTTACTCTTTCAGTATCAGCTCCATCCTTATCAATTTTATTAACAGCGATAATAATTGGAACTTCAGCAGCTTTTGAATGATTAATAGCTTCAATTGTCTGCGGCATAACACCATCATCAGCAGCAACAACAAGAACAACAATATCAGTTACTTTTGCTCCTCTTGATCTCATTGCAGTAAATGCTTCATGGCCTGGTGTATCTAAAAATACGATTTGTCCTCTTTCTGTTTGAACATTATAAGCACCTATATGCTGAGTTATACCACCTGCTTCTCTTTCAGTAACTCTTGTTTCTCGGATTGCATCAAGTAGTGATGTTTTTCCATGATCTACATGTCCCATAATAGTTACAACTGGAGGTCTTTGTTTTAAATTTTCAGGATCATCTTCTTTAGAAGCAAGTAATGTTTCTTCTTCAAAAGAAGCTTTAGAAATTTCAAAGCCAAATTCAGAGGCAACTAATGATGCAGTTTCATAATCAAGAGCCTGATTTAAATTAGTCATAACACCCATATCCATTAACTTTTTAATTAGGTCTCCGGCTTTAACACCCATTCTTTTGGCAAGTTCAGCTAAAACAATTGCTTCATCAACTTTTATTCTACGCTTAATAGCTTTTGGTGTAGTTATTTGAGTTTTTTGAATTTTTATATTTGCTTTTGATTTTTGACCTTTCATTCCCTTTCGAGATTTGGATTTTGAAAATTTTTCACTGTATAATGCGGAGCCCTCAATTACAGATTTTTTTCGAAATGAAATTTTTTTATTGAAAAATTTATAATCTTCATCATTCGAATCCTGCCATTTTCTACTTTTTTTCTTTTTCTTTTTATCCTTATAGCTTTCTTTTTCACTGCCTTTTTCACTGCCTTTTTCACCGCCTTTTTCAACTTCTTTTTCAAATACTTTAACTTCTTCATTTTCTATTTCAGGTATTTCTTCTTGAACATCAGCTTGTTTTATTATTTTAGCAGGAGTATCTTTTTTTGCCTTTTTTTTCTTTTTTTTCTTTTTTCTGTCCTTTTGAAATGATTTAGAAGGCTCTCCAGTTTCATCTTTTTTATCTTTTGAAATATGCTCCTTTTTGGTTTCAACTATTTTTTCAGGTTTTTCACTTTTTCCTTTAATAAATTTTTCTTTAAATTTGGTGTTATCTTTATCTTTTTTTAATTCAATTTCAGTATCATTTGACTCTTCTTCAACTTCATTTGGTTCTGGCATTTTTAGAATTTTTGCAGGTTCGTCTCTTTTTTTTCTTTTTTTCTTTTTCTTTCTTGATTTTTGTCTAAAATCTGTTGATTCATCTGATAAGTTTTTATTCTTTTCACCTTTTTTATGATCTTGTTTATCTTGAACATCTTTTTTTATAAAACCATCTTTTGAATCTGCTTTTGAATATCTTTTAACATCTGATTTTTCTACAACCTGCTTTTCTTCTTTATTTAATTTTTGAGTTTTTTCTATAGATTTATTTTTACTAATAATTGGATTTTTTTCTTTTAAAATCTTTTCATCTTTATCTTTATGTGAAACTTGTTTATTTTCATCATTTCTATCTTTTTGATGATGAGTTCCTTTGACATGTTTTTTACGTCGCCTGATAACTGTTGATTTTACACGCTTTTCATCTATATCCGCAATTTGCTTACTAGTTGCGCGTAATTTTTCACGAATTGTTATTACAATATTATCATCTAAAGCACTCATATGACTTCTGACTGAAATTTTCATTTTCTCAATTTTATCAAGGAGCGCTTTATTTGACATATTTAGCTCCCTGGCAAGTTCATAAACTCTAATTTTTGCCATCAATCCTCCCTGGTAAAAATCGCCTTTTAAAAAATATATAATTGAAAAAAATTTACTAAACTACAGGCAGGAAATGACTTTTATTAAGCAATTTCCCTAAAAATATTTTTCAAATTTAAGTTCATATATATAAATATATGTTATAAAAAAACATCATGTGATTATAATTGTTTTTTATCTAAAGATTTAGTTATAAAGATTTTGGCAAAGCGTTATATCAAAATTATGCATAGATGTAAATTTGTACGTTAAGGACTAATTTTGATATGGAACCACAGTCCAAAAATTTTATAAATAATCTGTATATCAATTAAATACTATTCTTTAGTAACATCACCATTTTTATTTTTCTCACTATTATCATCTATTTCTTTTTCAATGTCATCATCTTTGTTTTCATCAATATCATCAAGAGTTTCTTCCTCACTATTATCATCTATTTCATCATCAATATCATCAAGAGTTTCTTCCTCACTATTTTCATCTATTTCTTCATCAATGTCATCATCTTTGTTTTCATCAATATCATCAAGAGTTTCTTCCTCACTATTTTCATCTATTTCTTCATCAATGTCATCATCTTTGTTTTCATCAATATCATCAAGAGTTTCTTCCTCACTATTTTCATCTAATTCTTCATCAATGTCATCATCTTTGTTTTCTTCAACATCATCAAAAATTTCTTCCTCACTATTTTCATCTATTTCTTCTCCAATATCATCATCTTTTTTTCTTTTAATATCCTCATCAATATTTTCTTCAATATCTTTATCAAAAATTTTGTTATTGTTTTTATTTAACGAGATTTTATCTGTTTTTTTATCATTTTGTAAAGATCGATTTTTAAAATTTTTTTTCACGTTTTCATTTGATTCTTTAAAATTTCCACCTTTATTTATTTTTTTTATATCACTTATATATTTAATACCAACTTTTTTATCTCTGGCAACTTTTTTTGCACTGTCAATAAGTTTTACTGCCATTTCTTCATCTATTCCCTTGATGTTCAGTAAATCATCAATAGAAGCCATACCAACTTCTTCTAAAGAATAAAAACCTTTTTCATACAATGAATCAGCAACAGTAACTGAGATATCAGGTAATTTCAAAAGAGAATCATATCCATTTCTCATCGCCTGACTATATCTGAATTCACTTTTTACATCAAGGTGCCACTGAGTTAATTTTGAAGCGAGTCTTACATTTTGTCCTTTTTTACCAATAGCAATAGAAAGAAATTCATCAGGTACAATGACCTCCATAGATTTATTTTCTTCGTCAATTATTACTCTTGAAATTTGTGCAGGAGCAAGAGCATTGCAAACATATTTAGCAGCGTCCACGTGCCATGGAATAATATCAATTTTTTCGCCTTTTAATTCCTGTACAACATTTTGAACACGGCTGCCTTTCATGCCAACACATGCACCAACAGGGTCTATGTCAGAGTCTGATGAAGTAACTGCAATTTTAGCACGGCTTCCTGCTTCTCTAACTGCTCCCATTATATCAACAATTCCTTCACTAATTTCAGGAACTTCAGTTTTAAAGAGTTGAACGAGAAAGCCGCAGTTTGTACGAGACAAAATGACTTGAGGGCCTCGTGTATCTTGCAAAACATCTAGAATATATGCACGAATTCTATCGCCTCTTTGAAAGGTTTCACGAGACACCTGTTCTGAAACAGGTAATACACCTTCAGTTTGACCAAGATTAACAATAATATCTCCACGATTTATTCTTAATAAAATGCCATTAACAATTTCGCCTTTTCTTTCAATAAAATTATTATAAACTGCATTTCTTTCAGCATCTTTCATTTTTTGAATAATAACCTGTTTTGCAGACTGAGCTGCAATTCGACCGAATGTAGTTGTATCCATTTTAGTTCCAAGACTGTCACCAACTTCACATTCAGGGTCTAATTTTCTTCCTTCTTCGATGCTTATTTCGAGTTCAGGGTCTTTGACTACAGCTGCAACTTCTTTAAATTGAAAAACTTCAATTTCACCTATTTCTTCATTATATTGAACTTCAATATCTATTCGGTTACCGAGTTTTTTTCTAGCCGCGGATTTTAATGCTTCCTCCAATGTGGCTATTAGTACATTTCGATCTATGCCTTTATCTCGGCTTATTTGATCGATTACACGTTTTATATCTGAAATGAACATGAATTATCTCCATTAATAATCTAATCTTGCCATATTTATGGCAGTTAATGGAATATTGTATATTTTTTTATCAATATTTATATCAATTGTATCATCAGATACATTTGAAAGTATTCCCTTAAAATTTTTTCGGTTATTCATAGGCTCTTTAAGCTTAACATAAATTTTTTCATTTATAAACCTTTGAAAATCCTTCCTTTTTTTTAATGGACGTTTTATACCAGGTGATGAAACCTCTAAATTATAAGGTGGAATACTGTATTTGTTTTCATTAGTTTCATCAAATTGCTGCTCCAATGAAACATCAAGCACATCACTTATTAGTCTGCTGATACTAATACAGTCATCTAAATTCACTCCACCCGGCTTGTCAATATATAATCGTAAAACCCATCCACTACTTTCTCTTCTATATTCAACATGAATCAGCTCCATTTCTTCAGCTTCAATCAATGGTTCAGAAATAGCAATAACCTTTTGAATAATTAAATCTCTTGATGGCATTTTTTTTTGATTCTTTGCTTTAGAATCAAAGTTTTTGCCCCTTTTATTATAATTTTTTTTTACTGATCTTTGCATAAAACAAAAAACGGGCATATAAGCCCGTTCCCTTATAACAAAACTTTAAGTATTAAACCTGGCTGAATGCAACTTTATGGTTTCATTAATATACCTCTTACTTTTAGGAAAAAGGGCAATAAAATGGAGCGGGCAACGAGATTTGAACTCGTGACACCAAGCTTGGGAAGCTTGTACTCTACCAGCTGAGCTATGCCCGCTCAACCATCTCCAGCGCCTATTTATCTACCTTTTTCTTATTTGTCAAATTATTTTTTATTTTTTATATAAATTCAACTTATGAAATTAAAAAATAATTTATAAATCTGGGATCTAAATTTTCTAAACTCACTGATGAATATTCATCTTCAATTTCATCAAAAATTTGTTCGAAAATATCACCTGCACGTCTTAACAGCTGGTTTTGAGACAAAGCAACCATTTGTGAAAGCCAGTTAATAAAAGATAATTTAGCTTTTTTTGATATTGTTCGCGATTCCTTTGATTTATCCCATAAGCACTGAAAAAAATTTTTAAACTCCTTAAATGTAATTGGTTCGATTTTAAAACTTAATTTTAATTCATTTCTTGCCCAAAGTGTTAGAAGCATATTTTGGTAAGAAATATTGTTTCTAATATTTTTTTCCAATTTTATATCTAAAGGTAATAGATATAAAATATCATCCATAGCAATAATATCATCTAATATTTTATTTGAATATATTATATCCTCTACTGATGAAAATTCTCTATAAATAACACCTGTTTCATAATTGTCAAAAAATAAAGGTCTTTTTATTAATAAACCGCCTAAAACCCCTGTCCATAATTCCTGCCAAAAAACAATTGGTAAATCATTATCCATAAACCAGCTGTTATTTAACCATTTTTGAGCTTTCCATTTTAATTCCATTACCTTATAATAACCTGTTTTAAAAATATCCTCTA
>Ga0272440_1003351_pt1 | contig 12001 bp, 7 predicted proteins | sample SSMMMBAug17_FD_192440 | JGI IMG/M metagenome (GOLD analysis project Ga0272440, IMG submission 192440) | Marine sediment archaeal communities from Little Sippewissett salt marsh, Falmouth, MA, United States - SSM-MMB-Aug17 | ecosystem: Environmental > Aquatic > Marine > Wetlands > Sediment ... | reverse complement strand
TACAAGGGTGGTATCTCACTGGTGTCGTAACTCCCACCTATGCTGAACATGCATACCCCTAATCCAATATCAAGCTATAGTAAAGCTTCACGGGGTCTTTTCGTCCGACTATGGTTAACGAGCATCTTTACTCGTCATGTAATTTCGCCGAGTCCTTCGTTGAGACAGTGCTCAAGTGGTTACGCCATTCGTGCAGGTCGGAACTTACCCGACAAGGAATTTCGCTACCTTAGGACGATTATAGTTATCGCCGGCGTTCATCCGCGCTTCAGTTCAAAGCTTCTCCAAAAGGATAACCTCTCCCCTTAACGTTCGGACACTGGCCAGGCATCACCCCCTATACATCCTCTTACGAGTTAGCAGAGAGCTGTGTTTTTGCTAAACAGTCCCTCGAGCTCTTTCGCTGCGCCCCACCTTTTTACGGGCAGGGAGGCCTTATCTCGAAATTACGGCCGCTGTTTTGCCGAGTTCCTTAACGAAGGTTCTCTCGTACACCTGAGGCTACTCGCCTCGCTTACCTGTGTTGGTTTACGGTACGGTTACTATAAATCTTAATCTTTAGAGGTTTTTCTGGACAATTCTATTATTTAAATTGACTCTAGTAAACTATTGTCTTTTGGCGATTTCTTGAAATTATTGATCCGGATTTACCTAAATCTTTTCTTAAAATAACCAATGAGCATACCATAAACTCACTTAAAATCAAGAACTGCGTCACCCCATCAGGTGAAATACAGTAGTGCTGGAATATTAACCAGCTCTTCCATCGACTACCCCCGCACTACACGGGACTCGCCTTAGGACCGACTAACCCTGGGTCGATTTACGTTGCCCAGGAAACCTGAAGCTTACGGTGGGCAGGGTTCTCACCTGCCTTTTTGCTACTTATGCCAACATTCTTACTTCTATAAACTCCACCCAAATTCACATTGTGAGCTTCAACGCTTATAGAACACTCCTCTACCTCCCGATAAATCGGGATCGCATCTTCGGTAATATACTTAGCCCCGATACATTTTCGGCGCGAAACAACTTGACTAGTGAGCTATTACGCTTTCTTTAAAGGATGGCTGCTTCTAAGCCAACCTCCTAGTTGTCGTAGTCACGACACCACCTTTTACACTTAGTATATATTTAGGGACCTTAGATTGCGATCTGGGCTGTTTCCCTTTCGACTAATGAAGCTTAGCCCCCATAGTCTAACTGCCAAGCTACACCTACTGGTATTCGGAGTTTATTTAGAGTGGGTACCAGAAGGCCCCAACTCCATCCAGTGCTCTACCCCCAGTAGTCAGCGCTTAACGCTAGCCCTAAAGCTATTTCGAGGAGAACCAGCTATTGCCGAGTTCGATTGGAATTTCACCGCTAACCACAACTCATCCCCTAGTGTTGCACGACTAGTGGGTTCGGTCCTCCTTCCAAGTTTCCTCGGAATTCAACCTGGTCATGGCTAGATCACCCGGCTTCGGGTCTTATCCATACGACCTGTCAATAAATGACAAACGGGCTATTAACCCTCGCTTTCACTACGCCTTCTCCCATCCTCTCTATTTAAAAATATTTCAATAGAAAGGGTGGGATTAAGCAAGCCGCATAGAATAAACTCGTTGGCTCATTCTTCAATAGGCACGCCGTCATCCTAATAAATTAAGACTCCGACTCTTTGTAAGTATATGGTTTCAGGTACTATTTCACCTCCCTCACCGGGATGCTTTTCACCTTTCCCTCACGGTACTTGTTCACTATCGATCACAAAAAGTATTTAGCCTTGGATCATAGTCGACCCGGATTCCTACGGAATTTCACGTGTTCCGCAGTACTCAAGAATAACTACATAGAGTAATATTCCTTTCGTCTACAGGGCTATCACCTTCTCTGGCTCTTGTTTCCACAAGATTCAACTAAAAATATTATTTTTGACTCTATTCTACTCTGTCCAAAAAATAGAAGTAATTATCTTACAACACCCTATAAACATATGGCTTTGGCACCTTTAATAAAATTCATTATTAAATCGAAATCTGATAAATTCTTTTACGTAGTCTATAAGGTTTGGGCTGTTCCCCTTTCGTTCGCCACTACTTAGGGAATCTCTATTGATTTCTTTTCTTCCGGCTACTAAGATGTTTCAATTCGCCGACTTTACCCCTCATCTCAATATGTGTTCTCGAGACGGGCTTCCGATCTTCTATCGGAAAAGTTTACCTATTCGGAAATCCCCGGGTCAAAGGTTGCTTGCCACCTAACCGAGGCTTATCGCAGGCTGCTACGTCCTTCATCGTCTTTTTATGTCAAGGCATCCACCATATACCCTTAATGCGATTTTCCCACATTTTTAACTTTAAAAAATATGGATAATCTTATATTTACAAATTTAATTATTAATCTTTCTGACTCGAAATTATCAAAATAAAAATTCAATTGTCAATGTTCTAATAAAATTTAAGAAACTTAAAGATAACTTAAAATTAAATTTAAGCTTTTAAAAATATCTTTGTCTAATTATAAAGAAAAACTAATTCATGTCAAGAAAAAATTAAAAAGCTAAAATTAGCTAAAAAAAACGAAGACCAATTTAATAAAAAAATATGTTTTTAAAAAAAATTAATGTTATACTGAAAAAAATAAGATTTTAAAGACTATTTTGATGTTTAAATATTTTTTTAGTACTGGAAATAATTTTAATTTATCACTTTTAGAATTTTTAAAAATATTTTCTAATAAAAACAATCAAATACTGATTGTAAAAAATATTATATTGAGCAATGAAAATATAAATTTAGAAAAATTTAATACTTTAGGTGGTTTTATAAAGGCAGGAAAAATAATAAATAAAATTGATAACAATGACCATCATTTATTATCTCAAATAATTATTAAGAAAATTGAGGAATTTGTTAAGAATAATAAAACACTGTTAAGGGGGAGAAAAATAAAATTTTCATTCTCTATATTTGAAAATAAAGAAATAGAAGCCAAAAAATTAGGAATGGAGATTAAAAAAAAATTAAAAGAAAATAATATAAATTCTAGATGGGTAATCAGTAAAAATGAAAAAATATCTAGTGTTATCATCAAGACTAATAAATTAATACCTCCTTTTGGGTTTGATTTTAATATTATCAATCATGAAAAATATATATATATCACTCTCACAGAAAAAATACAGAATTTTCAAGAATTTTCCCTCAGAGATTATGGTCGCCCTAAAAGAGATGCCTATTCTGGGATGTTACCACCCAAATTAGCAAGAATGTTAATTAATATATCTCAAGCTAAAAAAAATGATAAATTATTAGATCCGTTTTGTGGCTCTGGAACTATACTTACAGAAGCCAATTTTCTTGGTTTTAAAAATATTACTGGCACTGATATTTCCCAGAAAGCCATTGACGATACCAAAGAAAATCTAAAATGGACAAGAAATAAATTTAATTTAAAATCTAGTAATATAAAAGTTGAATTGGCAAATGCACAAAATCTTAACCAAAAATTTAAAAAAAATTATTTTGATTATATTATTACAGAACCATATTTAGGACCTCAAAGGAAATTAACAATCCATAATATAAGTAAAACCATAAAAGAATTAGAAAAATTATATTCTAACTTTCTGAAATCAGCTTTTCAGATAACAACATTAAATAGTAAAATAGTAATGGTTTGGCCAATTTTTAATTTTTCAGAAAAAAAGATATTCATTAACCCAGATCTATTTCGCTGGCAATATAATCATGAAGATCAATCTTTTTTGAAAAAATTAAATATTCCTTTAAGCTATAGAAATACAATCATATATAAAAGAGAAAAACAAAAAATATTTCGAGAAATAATTATTTTATCTAAAAAGTATGAAAATAATAAATAAAATCACAACTCTAATTTTAATTTTTAGTTTTCTCATGACTTCTGGTTTTGGATGTAAAGTCGTTGATAAAAAAACTAAATTGGCAATGACACCAATTACCCTTAATTATTGGCGAGTATGGGACGATGAAGATGCCTTTGAAGAAATTATTGAGAATTACCAAAAACTACATCCTTTTGTAACCATTAACTATAAAAAATTAAGATATCAAGAGTATGAACAAAAACTGTTAGAAGCAATGTCAGAAGATAGAGGCCCCGATATCTTTTCTATTCATGCAGCATGGGTTAAAAAATATAGAAATAAAATAACTCCTTTACCTCCTGCAACAACAATGGCTGTCCCTATCAAAAAAGGAACTATAAAACAAGAAGTTATACCAGAACTACGAACAACAAAAACAGTGACTTTAAGAGAATTGAAAAATAGATTTGTTGATACAATATTTGATGATGTTGTTATTGAAAAAAAAGAAGAAGATAAATCCATATCTAGAAAAATTATGGCATTACCACTCGCAACTGATAATCTTGTTATGTATTATAATAGAGACTTGTTGAATAATGCTGGAGTTCCTGAACCTCCAAAATATTGGAACAGAGATTTCCAAAAAATGATTAAAAATCTAACCAAAATTGATTATGAAGGTAATATATTACAATCTGGAGTTGCAATGGGAGGAAGTGACAATATAGAGAGATATAGTGATATAATATCAATTTTAATGATGCAAAATGGAGCAATTATGCTTGATGCTAAAGATTCAGTTAGTTTTCATAAAATTCCTAAAAACCTCAAAGGACAAGATTACCATCCAGGTATAGAAGCATTGAGATTTTATACAGATTTTTCTAACGAAAGTAAAGAAGTATATTGTTGGAATGATAAATTAGAAAATTCTATTGATTTATTTACTCAAGGAAAATTGGCAATTATGTTTGGTTATTCTTATCATCTACCAACTATCCAAACTAGAGCTCCAAAAATAAATTTAGGTATAGCTCGATTGCCTCAAATAGAAGATAGCGAAGAGATTAATATTGCAAATTACTGGGTAGAAACTGTATCTAAAAAAAGTAAACACTCAGAAGCTGCTTGGGATTTTTTGCATTTCATGACTACAAATGAAAAACAAGTAAAAATTTATCTAAATAATACAAAAAAACCAACTGCTCTGCGCTCTTTAATTGATGAACAAAAAAATGATGATCATCTAGCAACTTTTGCATCACAAATTTTAACTGCCAAAAACTGGTACCGGGGAGAGGATTATAATGCCGCTGAATTTATCATGAAAGGCATGATTGATGATGTTATCAATGGAAAAGAAAAAATTAACACAGCTCTTAACTTGGCCGCTAGAAGAATTCAAGAAACGATTATTAAAAAAGATAAAGATTAAAATGGAATTTCGATCAAAAAAAATAATAAAAGAAACTGAAAAACTAGGAGAAAAATTAAGAGATCATAGAAAAAAACAAAAAATTGGCCTAGAAATAGTCAAAAAAAAATTAAAAATCAATACAAATTATATAAAACACTTGGAATCAGATAATTATGAAAAATTACCTCCTGGAGTTTACACCATAAACCTAATTAAAAAATATGCTTCTTTTCTAAATATTAATGATGAAGAAATTAATAATATATTAGAAAAAAAATTTCCTAAAACAAATTCAAAAAAAATAAATAAACATAATCAAAAAATATTTGGGAAAAAAAATATAAACTTTAAGAACTTTTTAATTTTTCCTAAAATTATTAAAAATGTTATTATATTTATTGTAGTTTTGGCTTGTTTTTGTTATTTGGGTTTTAAGTTAAAAAAAAGTTTTGACCCTCCTATTTTATACATAGAAAATCCACCAGAAAATTTTATTACAGATAAACAAAGAATAGAAATAATAGGAAAAACTGAACTCGAGACAGAAATAAGTATTAATGGTCATAATATTCCTATTCTAAAAAATGATAATGGAAAATTTAATTATTGGATTAATGTTAAAAAAGGAATTAACGAGATTATCATTATCGCTAACAAAAAAAACAAAAAAAATATTATTAAAAAACAAATTCTTGTTAAATAATATAAAAATTTTTTATTTACTAAAGCTAAATGGATAATTATGTTAAATAATAAGGAAGGATATAGCTTATTAGATGTAGATTTTATTCTTAATAAATTGGGAATTGAAGAAAATATGAAAATTGCTGATCTGGGCTGTGGATCTTTGGGTAAATTTTCTTTTAAAATGAGTAATTTGGTCGGCAGACGTGGCAAGATCTATGCTGTCGATATACTAAAGCCAGTACTCGCCACTATCAACAGACGTATAGAACAAGACCAAGTTGAAAATATTGAAACTGTGTGGAGTGACATAGAAATTTTTGGCGCAACAAAAATTGAAGCTAGCAGTCTAAATATCGCTGTTTTGATTAATACACTTTATCAATCTTTTAAAAAAGAAGCGATGCTACGGGAATCAAATAGAATGATCAAAAAAGATGGTCGTCTGATGATAGTAGAATGGAAAGAAATATCATCCCCACTCGGACCCCCCTTAAATCAAAGAATAAAAAAAGATAACATCATATCAATTGCCAATACTTTGGGATTAGAATTAATTGAAGAATTTGAAGCCGGAGAATATCATTATGGATTAATATTTGTAAAATTATAATTTTGTTGTAAGATAAGTTTTGACTTTTAAAATTTTAAGAAAAAAATTAAAAATATGAAAACAATTTTTTCTCTCCCTTTCTGGTTGAATACTCGGCCTGGCACAATAAGCTTTTGTTCTATTATATTTATTTTTATTGTTATAATATCTTTTCTAATACTCGCTATTGTTTTTAAATCTAGAGAAAAGAAAAAAAAAGATCGTTATTACCGAGTTTGGCGTCGAATATCTACCTATGGATTCATCAATTCTCTAATAGGATTGATGCTTTTATTTTTTAGTTATGAATTAACACCTCTTTTATCATCGCGTTTTTGGTATTTACTTTGGCTACTAGAAATTTTACTTCATCCTTTTTTTATTTTTAAAGCTTATAAAAAAATAATCGAAAATCAAAAAGAAAGAGAAAAAACTAAAATCTATAGAAAATACCTTCCCAAAAAAAATAAATGAAACTAGAAAAAGAATTAAAAAAATTCATTTTATTTTGTAATAAACAATTAAATAAATTTCTTTGCACTGAATTGGAAGAAAATAAAACTATATCTGTTGACAGCAGAAACTTAATTTTGAATATCAAACAATATTGTTTAGCCGGTGGTAAAAAAATACGGCCCTTTCTCTTTTACCTTGGTTTTTCTGGATTTAATAAAAATGAAAACAAATTAGATGCCAAAAAAACTTCCATCTACTGTGAAATAATTCATCTCAGTTTATTATGTCTTGATGATATTATGGATCGTAGCGAAATAAGACATCAAGAAGCAACTATCCACACTCAACAAAAAAAATTACTCAAAGAAAAATACAAGATCAGAGATGAGCATTACAGTAATTCTATGGGAATGCTAGCTAGCCTAATTCTTAAAAATCTAGCTAGTAAATATTTATTGAAACAAAAAATCAGTCAAAACCTAAAAGAAAAGATATTTCTCTATTATAACCAGATTTTTAATAATACTTGTTTTGGTCAAGTTCTCGATTTCTGTCTTCCTTTGAAAAAATTAAACTCAATTCAAAAAGAAGACATTATCAAAAATTATTCTTATAAAACAGCTAAATACACCATAGAAGCTCCGATGACTGCTGGTGCAATATTGGCAAAAGCTAATCAAAAAGAATTCACAAAAATAAAATCATTTGCATCTGAATTAGGTATTGCCTATCAAATACAAGATGATATTTTGGGAATGTTTTCTAAAACAACTAAAATTGGTAAATCAAATATTTCAGATCTAGAGGAGGGAAAAATAACTATATTAATTTGGTATGCTTTTTCCCTTGCAAACAAAGATGATAAAAAAAAGATTGAAAAATTATTAAAAAAAGAAAAAAATAATGAAAAAGATTTAACAAATATTCAAAAAATTATTAGACAAACTGGAGCATTGGAAAAAACAGAAGAAATGATGAAAAATAAATTTAAGAATGCCAAAAAATTATTAAAAAAAATTAATTTTAATCAAAAAACTAAAATAATATTTCAAGAATTGATAAACTATTTAGAGAATAGACAATATTGAAAAATATATATAATCTGCTATATTGGAGTAGAGAAAAATTATAAGCGGGTATAGTATAATGGCTCATTATGTCAGCCTTCCAAGCTGAAAATACGGGTTCGATTCCCGTTACCCGCTCCAAATTAACTCAAAAAAAAATTAAAAAAATAATTTCTAAAAAAATTTACTAACCTAATGACCATATTAATGGTCATTTTTGTAATTTATGATTTTTAGAAAAAAACAATATATTATTGGCACTAGCATTGATCATAAAGAAATCCGAGTAGTCTTACTAGACAAACAAACAAAAAATATTAAAACACAATATACTATTAATACACCTCAAAAAAATATAGATCATTTTTTTAATATTTTTAAAGCCTTGATATCTCCAATTATTGATAGTATTAAAAAACAAAAAAATGAATTAATTGGCATGGGTATTAGTTTATATAATAATGATAAAATTAATATTCCTTTTTTTAAGAAAAAAGAATTAATCGCTATTATAGAAAATAATTTAAAATTAACTACAAAACATAGTGATTGGGATAAAAGTAATTTTGAAGCTGAAATTGAAATCGGAGCTTTTAAAAAATATAAATTCAAAAAAATATACAACCTGATTATAAATAATAAAATAAAATCATTAACTTTTGATAAAAATAAAATACAAAACAATCAAAATTTAGAAAATTTAATTATCAATTTCATAGATTTACAAAGTCTCAAAGAAATACTAAAGAATAATTATAAAGATGACATATTAAATTTATTAGATTCATTTTATAGAAAAGAAAATGAAAATGAGAGTCAACTAAAAGAAGCTACTTCATTAATAATAAGTATTATTAATAATTCCTACTATTTCACAAGACCTGAAGCTATACTTCTTAGTAGTAATTTCAACAATCAAAGCGATATATTTTTCTCAAATATCAAAAAGAAGTCTGAAAAATTGATAAATAATAATATAAAGATCTTTTCCTCAAAATTAGGAAAAGATGCTATAGCTATAGGTGCAGCTTTAAATTTTTTAAAAGATTAGAATTTTCTAAAAAGAAAATAAGATAAAATAAAAATAATAAAAATAGCAATTATTAATAAATGCTTAAATAATTCTAATTTTCTATCTCTTTCCTCTAAAATCAGATCTTCTTCTAAAAAAACTCCTGGATAATCCCATTTTTGATTTTCATTAGATTCTAAATCTTTTTTGATAATATCCTCACTTCGACGAGGCATGATAGTAGATATTTCTTCTGAAAAAATAAAAACCCCTGATGCTTGAATCAAATCACCAGATTTAAAATTACTAGCTTTTATTTGAGTTGCTTTTTTAATATAAATTTTTATTTCTCCAATTCCATCATCTACATACAAAGTATTACCTTTTCTCTCAACAATCTCTCCATTTATTTCTACCAAAATACCATCTAAATTATCTCCTAAGCTATCCAAACTTAGTTTCAAAGGAGTAATCTTTTTTTTCTGATTATTTTTATTATCAAATATTCGAATAGCATCTTTTCCACTTATGTTTATTCTTTTTTTATTCTTACTTATACTTATTTTTCCTACAACTTCTATATAATCATTTTCTTCTAATTTTGGGAAATCTTTCTTACTATTATAAACCTGTAAAGCAGAAGAACTAGCTTGAATATAAAAATACTGATTACCAAAAATACCTGGCTTAACAATTACACTACCTTGAATTTTAACCTTGGTATTTTTCTCATATCTTTCTATATCTTTAAAATTTGATAGGAAAATTAAATCTGTATTTTTCTCCAAATTTATATTATTTTTTTGCACAAAAATATTTTTTTGTTCTTTTTCATCAGTATTAATTTTTATTTCATTTTTTTCTCCTGGAGTTATTACACTTGTCCAAAACCATTTATTATTCAATCCCTTGGCATAAGATTCTCCAGCAGGAGCATTTTCATAAAATATTTTTTCTATCAAATAATCATCAGAATTAAAAAAATTTACTTCATCTTTATTATTATTTAGAGCTATTTTACTATCTTCTCTTTTGATAATTAAAAAATTTTGCGGCCAAATAATTTGATCAGAAAAAACATACATTTTTTCTATATTAGAATCACTTATTTTATAATTTTTTAAATTGATTTTTTCTCTAGTTGGATTATATAATTCTATCCACTCTTCTTCCTGCTCATTTCCAGTAGGATTTGGGAAAATCTCTGACAAAATAACAAAAGATGAACTTGCAAACACAAGAGAAGTGGAACTTATTTTTTCATTTCTATTTTTAATTTTAATAATTTTTTCTTTTTGTACTTTTTCTTTACCATCATCAACATTCAGAGTAATTACATAATTACCTTTTGACAGAAAAGATCTGGTGGGTCGTCGTAAACTAGTAGTTGCCGTATTATTACCAAAATTCCACCAAATTTTTAATTCATCATCATCTAAATCAATAGTATCAGTAGCATCAAAAGTGATAACTTCACCAACATATGCTTCATTAGGAAAAATAAATTCAATCTCTGGAATATTATTTTTAGTTTTTATAATATTTTCTTCTCCTGGTGTAATTATTTCACTCCAAAACCATTTTCTTTTTTCCAAACAAAAACTATAAGAGAAATTTTCAATTACATTTTGATAGTTAATATCTAGTAAAACTTCTTCTCGAAAGGGTTGGAAAATTTTTAAAGAATCACTTGTGTTGTTAAAAGCTAATTTTGATTCTTTACGAAAAATAACTAAATATTCTTTTGCCTTGATGAATTTATCTTCATCTTGAGAAAAAATAAACCTTTTTTGAGATTCATCGCCAAATTGCCAAGCTTTTAAATTAATATCATGATTACCAAAATTATAAATTTCAAAAAATTCTTCTTCAGTATCAGATCCTATTGGATTTGGAAAAATTTCTGTAATTAAAATAGTATCCTGATAATCATATCCTGAAATATTTATATCTTTTTTAGACAAATCTTCTTCTGAATTTATTTCGGAGATTATATTTTTTGCTTTGGGCGTTGGTGTTTTAGTAAGAGAAAAATCTTCTTTATTGGAAAATGTATTTAAACCATCAACAGTTCTAGCTAAAGAATAGGGATCAACAGGAGCTTTTAAATCATCAGAATTTTCCCAGTTCCCATAAATCAATTTATCAATTATTTGATCTTCTTTATCACGCAATATTACAAGATCTCCTTTGTTGTTCAAATTCCCTTTTGGTTCTTTTATAAGAAAAAAATCTCGAGCTAAGATTGTTCCGTCTAATATAGTTTTCGCTCCACTTCCTTCCTCTATCATCCAATCTGAAACATCCACATCAAAATCAGTTATATTAAATAATTCAATCCATTCTTCTTGCCCATCACTAGGATCACTAACTATCTCATTTATAAGAATATCTCCAATTTTATATTCTTCTGATTCTCCAGAATTTACCTGTGTTGAATTATTCGTTGGTGAACTTTGATTCTTATTTTCTTCTTTTTCAAAATTTGATTTTTGAGGACTGGGATTATTATTAATAATAAAATCTGAAGAATTATCATCAGTATCTAAAAAATCAACCCTTTCTAAACTTTGATCATCTAAAGGTGGATTTGTTGAAGCATCTTCAAAATCAGTAGCCTGACCATATCCAACTTTATCAACTAAAGAATCATCAGAAGAGTACAATAAAATAGTATTATTAGCAGCAATAGAATACGAAGCACTTGAATAAGAAATGTCACTATCCAAATCTACATATTCGGGATGTTTAATCAAAAAATAATCATGAGGATAAATTTCACCAATAAATTTTGTACTTGCTAAAAGAGAACTCTCTGTGCCACTCTTAGTTTTTTTCTTTAAACTATATCCATCTAAATTAATAATTTCATCGCTTAAATTATAAAGTTCGATAAATTCATGCTTAGCTGAATCACTACTAGATATCATTATTTCAT
>Ga0272440_1003350_pt1 | contig 12007 bp, 35 predicted proteins | sample SSMMMBAug17_FD_192440 | JGI IMG/M metagenome (GOLD analysis project Ga0272440, IMG submission 192440) | Marine sediment archaeal communities from Little Sippewissett salt marsh, Falmouth, MA, United States - SSM-MMB-Aug17 | ecosystem: Environmental > Aquatic > Marine > Wetlands > Sediment ... | reverse complement strand
TCCTTCGCAAGCTCCCAACGATGCTGCCCATCTGCGATGAGCCCATCCTGATTTGTTATTACCGGGATGATGAATCCATAACGCTCGAAGTTCGCTTTTAGTGCTGCGCGCTGCGCCTCGGTCATCGCGTTCGGGTTGTCCCCATCCACCTTGAGGTCCTTGACCGGGGCCAGCGTCGTTGTCGGGATGATAATGTCAGACTTCTTCTTTGCGCTCATACCAGGGCACCTCTTCTTGTTCGCTCAGATCAACGACTCTGATGTCGTCATTCTGGTGCTTGACTTTCTCGATGATCTTCCGCTGGAACGGGTGTTTCCGGCGTAGCGTCTGGCCGCAGCTCCTGCTGCACGTCCGCTGGGTTGCGAGGACGTTCTTCCCGAGTCGCTTCTTGCAGACCGCGCAGCGGCGGTAGGGAGTGGTCGGGGCTGGCGGGGCTCGAACCCGCGGACGCGAACCGCGAACGGCCGGAGCCTTTCGTTCCCTCGCGTCGCCAGCCCCAGTGAGTGCGGGTCGTCCGCGGCCCAGGGTGACTTTGATGGGGAGGCTTGGGCGGACGAGGTCCTGGTCTTCACCTTCCACGAGGATCGTCCCAGCGATCTTCCCCGCAGTGAAGAAGGCTTTGATCGTGCCGCCCGGCCCGTGCCGCGTGCTGTTGATCCGTCCGGTGTAGGTTTTCATAGGCTCTCCTGCCCATCGAAATGCTTGTCTGGGAAGCTCCCGATGTACCAGCCGTAGAGCCAGCCTTTCGGGTAGTGCTTGAGTATCTCTTTCGCCTTCGGCGTCACCTGGAGGGTGGTGAGGAGCCGGAAGAACCATAGGGCGGCTCTGATGAGGAGCTGGACCTTGTTCACGTCAACGAACCGCCAACTGAGTGGGTCGCTCGGATGTACGAGGCGTAGGTCAGCGATGAACTGGGGGGCGAGTTCTTTCTTGATCCGTACCTCGTACAGCCCGAGCGGTAGGCGCGATAGTGTTGGGCGGTGCTTGCCGCGCCGGAAGGGCCCTTCCCAGTCGTATTCGAGGTCGTGGTTGACCCATTCCTCGATCTGCGAGAGGTGCTTTGGCGTGCCGTAGAGCGCGAAGACGACGTGCATTCAGTCCACCTTGACGTCCCCTGCGAGGACTTTCTGCACGATTATCTCGTGTTGGCGCCGGCCGTGAACGGTGACCTTCAGGCTCACCTGGACCTCTCGGGACTCGTTGTACACGCTCCGGAAGTTGAACCGCGTCACCCTGGTGATCTGGTCAGTCTTCCCATACCTCGTCGCGACTAAGTAGACCGGGTCCTCGAAGATGCGGCCGAAGAGCCACGTCTCGTCTACCGATCCGGCACAGTCACGTGAAGCTCGTAGTTGTTCTTCGTTGCTTGCAGGCATAGTGTCTCCTCTTCTTCCCAAGCAGTCGCTCCTTCGAGCTTAAACCTGATCCTCGCGTAGCCGAGGCTTCCGCAGTCAGTCGCGTGGACTGGGCCTGGATCGTCGGTTACGTTGAGGACTGCGTTGCACGGGCTCGCGGGGAGCCGGTGCGTCTTCTTGATTCGCACGGTCACCTTCTTGCCCTCGTGGCGGATGTCGATCCGCTTGAGGGGAAGGGCGAGCGTGTTCTGCTCGTGCGTAGCTCCTGCAGCGAGCGCCGCCTCACCAGCCGGTTCCAGCACGGTGAAGAGGACGGTCTCACTCACGAGGTGTTTGTCCGAGTTCGTCGCTTCTGACACGGTCATCTCTCGCTTTGCTCTCAGTGCTCTGTTTCGGCGTCTCAGGGAGGTCGTACTCACCCACCTTGCTCGTGAACGGCTTTCCTTTCTCGAACCGCTCAGTTATTTCGCAGTCGATGGTCTTGTCGTTCGTGCCGGGATCGCCGGGGCCCGCCTTACGGAAGGTGGTCCGAATTTTCTTCTTGCCGCCAACGTCTTCGACTGCGTACTGCTCGTAGTGTATCTCAGCCCACTTGCACTCGTCAAGGTTGCTCCCCTCGAAGGTGACGTTGCTGCCCACGTTGAGCGGGCCGTGGATAGGGACTTCGGCGCTGATGTTCATCCAGCGCTTGTTCTCTCCCTTCCGGAAGCTGTCCTTGCCTTTCGCTTTAAGCTCGTTCAGGCGTTCTCGCACCCTGCTCCCTATGGGGAGGGTGAGGTTGTTGCTGCCGCTGAGCGTGCCGGGGATGGTGTCTCTCTTTCTCATCTTCACTTCACCTCGTCGAACTTCTTCCCGATCGCCAGTATGACCGGGTGGTGTATGTCATCGTAGCCCAGCTCGTGCCGGACTTCGTTGAGTATCTTCGCTCGGAGGTCGTGCTTCTTCCGCTTGTCTGCGCGGTCGTAGTGCTCGGCGAGCTTCTTCTTCGCGGCGAGCTTCGTGCCCTCCGCTTCCTTCTTGTCGTAGAAGGGCTTCGCTGCCGTTTCCAGGGCTTTGATGAACGCTTCCTGGATGCCGATGTTGCTCTTCTGGAGTTCGAGGTCTTCCTCCCAGCCTTTCTCGTCAATCCACTTCTGGAGCTGTTCGACTTTCATCTTGCCTTGTGAGAGGTTGTTCTGCGCCTGCTTGAGCGTTTCGTTCAGGTCTGCTTCGGTGTACCGTCGCAGGCCGCGCTCGACCACGAAGGTCTCGTCCTTCTCCGTGTCCGTGCCTTGAATCTCAAATTCCCACTTCACTGTCTTCATCGTTCTGCACCTCCAATGATGCTGATCTGGTCATAAGCGTTCGTGACGACGATGCCGGTCCGCTCGATGTAGGCCGCGTCGATCTTCTGTTTAAGGGCTTCCTGGAAGACCCTTATTTGCTGACTGTTCGCCGCTGGGACGTTGATGATGCTCACCATTCCTGGTTGGAGCTGTTGGACTGTTGCTGCCGCGAGGGCGACGAGGACTTCTCGTTCGGCCTTCCTGAAGAGTAGCTTGCGCAGATAATTGATCATCGGAACACCACCACACCAAGAATCGTGAGAAGCGTGAGGAGGCTGAGGAAGTTCCACCACCATATCTCTTTGATCCGGAGGGCCATCAAGTCCCACTGGTTGTTCGGATGCCGACGCCACCAAAGCAATCTCATCGTCGCCTCCGTAGTTTGAAGAACCGGCCGGTCTGGCCGCCTCGGTCGGGACTATACCCTTCCATCACGGTGATCTCGCGACTCGTCTGGTTCATCAGCTTGCGGAGGCTCACGTACACCGTGTTCAGGCTGACCTCGATGCCTTTCTTGTGGAGCTTCGCGTGGACTTCTCGCGCGGTGAAGATGTCGGTGGGGCGATCCCGGAACACCTTGAGGACGTCCGCCTGGGTCACAGTCCCGCCTCCCGGTAGAGATGCAACTGGAGGAGGTGCTGGTTCCTCTTCGCTGCGAACTCGTCCAGAGATTCCGGGTCCTGCATATTGAAGTGCCTCACCTGATGAACACCCCTTCGTCGATCTCCTCAGGCTCGAGACGGTTAACATCCTCAGCCTTCAAAATCTTCACCTCATCACGCAAAGAAGCAGGCATTCGCAATAGTTTCCTCGTCATCGCGTGATCCGTTTCGGTGCTCATCACCTCAATGATCTGGGCGACGTGGCACGGGCAGATGATGTCGGCGACGTTCCCGCACTTCAAGCGGACTTCGGTCGCGAAGGGTATGCCGAGATGCTTGAGGGCGCGGCAACAGCGGAAGACTGCTTCGTCGTGCGCGAAGCCGTTCTTCATCTCGAACGTCATCGCGTTCCACTTGGGGCGCGTGCTCGTGTCGACGTGTCGCCTCACGAAATCGTTGATGAGGCCCTGTTGTTCGGGTGTCAATCTCCTCTCCACGAAAAGGTGTATTATTAAAGGGGGTTTATATTGATTGTTGTCTTTGACCACTAATCAGGCGGGCGAGCGCGTTGTCTGCGCCGGTGAAGGTCCGCTTGCAACCCGTGCAGTGATCCGTCGGGCCGAAGTTCGTTCTGTTACAGGCGTTGCAGCGAAAGAAGAGCGTGTAGGTTGTCTCGGTGGTAGTGGCGGGCGTGGTACCCAGTCTTAATGGTCCCGGTGATGAGTATGTAGACCCGGTTCGAGAGTGGGTGCGCGTCGGCGTCTCTCTTGAACTGGTTGTACGCTCGCTTGATGGCTCCTCGGACGCCAGTCCGTTTATATTCGTAGTACCGGAGCGTGTCGTGAGTGGTGGTGATGTCAAGGTCGTACTCTCCCCGCCGCCCGCTCCGGTGCCACTCGACGTGCATTCGTATTTCTTTGATGGTCGGCTTTGTTGCCAGCCGGTTTGCTATCACTTCGAGGTTGTCGTTCTCCTCTGTCATCACTACCCTGACTTAAGGGAAGCCCATATATTAATTCATCGGTATTGATGCCGGCGCCGCGAAGCTTGTTCACGAGGAGGTAGGCTCTCGCCGCGTCGATGTGGAAGCATTGAGCGTCCCACTTGCTGAAGCCCTCGCAGTCGCACGAGGCCTTGTAGCCAGTCTTCTCTATCTTCACGCTGTGGCGTTGGTAGAAGATGTTCACGACGCTGAACCAGTAGTGCCTGGCGCCGTTGAGTTCGAGGACTATCGCGTGCTGTTGAAGAAGACGTTTAACCCTCTCGTCGCGAAGGAGGCCCCGGAGGGTGGAGAGCCATCGCGGCGAGAGGGGTGAGGCGTTCACGCGGTCGCCTCAGCCGCTGCTGTTGCTTTCTCGTTGAGGTCTGCCGTCGCCTTCCCAACATCCACCTCTTTGTCTGGCGGAGTGCGATCCCAGGACTCGTTGAGGAGCTTCTTGAGGAGGGCTCGCATACTGCGTTCCCATTCCTCGCCGCTCATCTTCGGGACCTTTGGTTTTGCCTGCTTCTGCAACCAGAAGCACTTGGCGAGGTGCTTCCCTTCGGCGGTGTGCTTCGGGTTGCCCTTCCGGTCCTTCTTCTCAAGCTGTTCCTGGAACTTCTCGAAGGCGTCGCTCTTCACCTTGACGGTGTGGAAGTCGGTCTCCCAGAGTCGGGTGACGTAGTCCGGTACCTCCTCGGTGAAGTAGACATCAAGAAGTTTTTGTTTTGTCACTTGACCACCTCTCCTTTCTTGACGTAGCCGTTCTTCAGCAACGCCTTCATATCAGAAGAGGGCGTCGCTTGCTCGAAGACCTCTCCCGGCTGTCGTTGTATTCCTTCCACGTTGATGGGCGTCGGCCACGTCACCGTGTATTTCATTTCATCCCCGGAGCCTTGTCGCTCCGTTGGTCCGGCTCGATGTACTGGTCCAGATCCGGGTCTTTGTTCCACGCGACGAACTTCGCGTCCGTGTCCTTCTCTCCCCGGCCCAAGTTCTTCCTGAAAGTGATGTTCAGGTTGCCCTTCTTCGCCTTCATCGCGGCCTTGAGGATCGGCTCGATCTCTTTCATCGTGCGCTTGCTCGTCACCGTCCAGCGTTTCTCGCCGGGCTCGATGGCCTTGCCGTCGACGTTGAGCACGTCGAATTGGACGCCGAGGTTCCCCATTATCTCTTTCTTTTTCCAGCCAGTGAGGACGAGGTGGTGGTCCACGTTCGCCTCGGGCTTGAAATACTGGTCTCTGCCGGTGGCCTTCTCAAAAAAGGCATCGTCGAGTTCGCCCGATCCGCTGGAGGTCTCCTCTGGTAGGGCTTCTTGTTCTTTCGCCATTTCTTTTCAACTCCCTCACTTGATGCAGTGAGCGTGATTAAACATCGACCGGGTACGGTCACTTATCGTTCTCCTCTCGAGAGGCTTGAGCAGGAAACTTAAGGCCCCTTTTCGTTGAGTTAATCTTGAGGTCCCTTATTCGGTAGCCATATTCCTGCATTTCTGCTGCTGCTTGCTCAACCAAACGTAGCATTGTTTCGAGTTCTTCCAGACGTTCTTCTCGCGTCATTTCAAGGGACCCTATTTCAGTATTCATCTACGTCAAAAGGCATTAGTTCCCATTCACGGAATGGTTTCTGTGTTGCTATCTCTTCCGCTTCCTGTTCTGAATTTGCTTCTACGACATAGCGTAGAAACCCTCTGACGATATATTTCATTACAAATCACCCTATGTTCTCCGGCCTTTGAGCCGGATGCTGATGTTGATGCCCCACTCGCCGTTATGGTTTGGTGTGCTCGCGCCGTCGTCTTCGTGGTGCCAGTGGCCGGTCAGTGCGCTGATGCGGCACTCGTACTCGCACCCCGCCTTCATCGCTTCCGCGAAGGCAGCGTTGAGGCCGTCGCCGCGCCGGATGTAGCCGAGCTTGACCCTGACGATCTCGTTCTCATCCTTGTGCTCGCGGTAGACCGCGACGGCGTTGTTGTCGTGCTCGTTCTCCGGCTCGGCGACGAGGTGGAGCTCTTCTCCTTCGTTGAGGCCGTCGAAGCTTCCTGGCGGGCGGAACGTGACGCCGACTATCTTCGTCTGAATCATCGTCCGGCCCCCATCGCTGCCAGGATGTCTCTCCGTAGCTCGTCCGTTGCGCTCTCCTTGCTCTCAAGGATGGCCCGGTAGTTCCGGCACTTCAGCTCGATGACGGCGACGTTCGCCTCCAGCTCGGCCAGGCTCTTCGCGTTCCCGTGGTGCACGGTGAGGTAGTTCTGGTAACTCTCGTTCTTCGTGAGCTGCCGCGTCACCTCCGCGTCTCTCGCGTCCTTGTTCGAGTACCGCTTCTTGCCGTCAGGTTCCATCGTGTTCGCCACGAGGGAGGCAATCTCCGCCTCGATCCGCTTCATCTGGGCTTCCGCGTCCCCGATGATGACCTTGTAGCGATACCGCGCCTCAAGGTTCTCCCGGTACACGTTGCCGAGCTTGGCGAGTCCGACGCGGAGCGCGTCGTAGTCGATGCTGTTGTCGGGTCTCACTATTTTCTCCTCAATGTCTATGCCTGACGTCGGCCTTGATGTCTCATCTGCCATAGTCTTGCACCTCCAGTTGTTCTTTCTTTAAAAGGGTTTCCTCCTTCGCGACCTTGAGCTTCGCCATCCTGTGGTTAAGGCAGTCCTGCTCTTTGTTGAGGTCGGCTACTTGGAGCCGGATATAGTTGATAGCGAGGTCTTGCGGGCTCGCCTTGCTGTTCCACGCGCTCTTCCCAGCCTCGAGTACGCGGACAATCGCCTCGTTGATGAGGCTGCTCGGGCTGGGCGCGCTCTTCTTCTTCCTCCCGGTCCGTCGATCCAGGAAGCCGAGTACTTCGAGGTAGCCGGCGACCTTGTCGGTAGGTTGGAAGCTGATGATGAGCTTTTTCTTCACTGGTGTCGCCTCCGATTTTTTCTAAAGAAATTTCTTTAGCCGCTCACGGATTCTTGGTGCTCCGCGCCTCTCCGCCGCGAAAACCGTGTTTAAAGTGTTTTTTATTTTGTCTTTCTGATACGTTCGTACTCAAGGTAATCGAAACGCTTTTAAGCGACGCTGAGAATCAACCCTGCGTCGTGTGGTGACTGCCGAACCTTCCCCAGCCGGTCCTGCCGGCTGGAGAAGTTTCTTTAGTTTCAGATGGTGTCAAAGTCAGGCACCGCTCATATAAATAATTTGTCATCAGGTCGTCCTCTTGAGTTGGACGATCCGACCAGGACTCCCCACTGGTGGGCCGTCGTAACCGGGCGGGAGGCCGCAGTTGTGGATCGTTCGCCACTCGAGTTCTTCCTTGTCGGGCATCTTGAACCCGTAGGCCCTCATCGCTTCGCCGCACGTTCCGCAGTAGAACTCGTCCCGGAGCATCAGGGCGCCTTTCTCTTCGGAAGTCATCGGGCGCCCTCCCAGGCTGCGACTCGCTCTGCCACGAACTCTATCGTCTCGCACGTCCACTCCTCGTCCGGGTTCTCTGTTGGCCAGAGGATTTCGTGTATGTCCTTGAGGACGTCTTCCGCTGTCTGTCTCATCGTCTCATCTCCTGCACTGCTTCGCATAGTTTGCAGAGCTGGCTCCCGAGGCGCACGTTGATTGGCGCGCCGCACTTCCCGCAGTAGGGGGTGATGGTCGCGTTCGCGCGCTGCTCGTCCTGCTCTTCGGCGGCCTGCTCTTTCTGTCGTTGTCGATCCTCCCAGTCACGGACTATCTGTGGCTGATGGGCGTACCACGTCTTGATGACTTCTTCCTTGACGCCGCGGGCCTGGATGACGTCTTGGTCGGTCGGGAGCCATTCCTGGTCCTTGTTCTGTATCTCCGCTCGGCAGCGTCTGATGCTCTCGAAGTTCGGGATGGCATCGAGGTGGTCGAGGGGTATCTGCCACTTCACCACTGGCTTCTCTTTGTTCCAGATGGTGATGTCTTCCCCGAGGAGCGCCAAGGCCTTGAGGATGAGCCACTTGTCGCTGTTCCGCGCCTTCTCGCTGTCCTTGAGGATGCCCCAGACCATCTTCTTCGTGCTCCCCCAGCGGCGGCGAATCGTCTCGCGCGTCGTCATTGTAGCTTGCCTCCGTAGTGGATCGCCCGGCGGAAAACGCCCTGCTCCCTGGCCTGCACGGTGACGTGCTGCAACGCGGCGGTGAGCTGCCAGATAGCGTTCGCGTGCACGACGCGGCCGAGCGTGCGCTCCTTCATCTTCTCCGGCGGGAGGGGTGTGAGCCGTATGGGATACTGGCTCGCCCGGAACGTTGGGATGAAGCAAATGCTCCCGTCTGTCGTCGCGACTGGTTCGAGGCGTAGCTCGCCGGCGTCGTAGTTGATGCTCGCGTCCATCGTGAGGGCTTCCATCATCGCGCCTCAGGGGGTGGTGTCGTTGGCTCTCCCTTCGGCTCGAAGTCGTAGGACTTAGGCTCCACGATCAAGCGCAACCGGACGACGCGCTCGATCTTCGCCCAGTTGTCGTGCATCGTGCTCCTCGCGATGCCGAGCTTCTCGGCGAGGTGGGTGAGGTTGGGCCGCCACTCAACCTCGCTCGCCGCCTTGAATAGCTCTCGCGCCGCGTCGTCCATCACGATACCGCGAACGTGTACTTCAGGAACAAGTTTCATTGTGGTACCTCCGCCACGATTTCTTCTCTGAGCATCGCGGCAGCTTCGCCTTGCATCCGGTCAATCGTTGGGGCTCGAAGCTTGCTGTCGTGGCTCGCGATGTACGTTATCGCGTTGTAGAGGCCCCAGAGGCTGTCGTCCTCCGCGGCGTACTGCTCCCTGACGCGGCGGTGCATTCGCTTCCCGACGTGCTTCCTGATGAGGAAGTCGAGCTGCTGCGCGTCGCTTATCTTCCATTCCTGGGCTCGGCGTATCATCTCGGCGACGGGCTCCTGGAGGAGGCTCACGGCTTCGACGACGTGCTGTATCTCTGCTATCCGGCCGTTGACGTTCGTCGTGTGGAGGAAGCGGCGTTGCAGCTTAAGGAGCTGGAGGACGCGCTCGCGTACCTCTGGCCGTATGAACTCCGCCTGGTCGAGGGGAACCTCAATCTTCATCCCGTTGCTGCATACTTGGCGGTAGCCCACGATGGTGAGGTACTTCTTCTTGTGGTTCATCTCGACGCCGTACCGGAGCACGCTGCTCCCGTCGTAGCTGTTCACGGCCTCGAAGCCCAGGCTGACCCCGTCGTGGCCAGGGCTGTCGCAGTACAACTGGAGTTTCGCCCAGCGCGTGTTCCCCTTCAGGAGGAAGCGGAAGTCGCTCCTGCCCGCCTGGGTGAGGCCTTCGACGATTGGTCGGAAAGCGTCCTGGTGCTGGACTATCTTGTACCGCGTCGTGGGGCAGTAGACGAACTCGCTGTGCCCGGTCGAGTCCGTCACCTTCACGGCTTGGAAGTCCTCGGCCTTCTCGAAGCCTTCATAGCCCGCGTTGCCGATGTCGGCGTAGACGGGGAAGGCTTTCGCTGTCGGTAGTGCTGCGAGGCTCTCGTTGATGAGTACCGCGGGTTGCATTTTCATTGTCGCTTGTTCCATTTGTATCAATCCTCCTGGTTCGTTGAAAGGCGTTTGGCAACAGAAAAGAGTAGCTCTGGGTCGGGCTCGAGGTCGCCGGTCTGCGGGTGCTTCACGCTATCACCCCGAGATTGATGGGCGGATGCTCCTCGGAGTGAATGACTCCGAAGTGCTCGAGGTGCTGCTCGATCCAGGCGGCGAGTTCGTCCCGCTGTGTCCTCTTGGTTATCCAGCGCGTGTTTCCGCATTCGCAAACGAGTCGCATCATCGGTACGCCCCCTTGTGCTGGCGCTTCCGCCACGCTCTCGTGGCCGCATCAGCGATTTCCTCGCAAAGATCCACGGGGAGGGCGCCGCGCAAGTACGCGCCGTCAATGCCCTGCGTGCCGGTCCGTGCGCCTCGCGGCGCTGCTTCGTGGCAGTCGTCCCCGCTCTTGCAGCAGCCCCTGTCGCGCCACTCGTCCAGGTTCGTCCAGATGTCCGTTGGCTTCATCCGGTTCTCCCCGTACCGGCAGTAGCTGACGGTGCGGCGTGGTAGGCTCGCGAGGATGGGGAGCTTGCGCGCCATCGCTCGGGGGTTCTCGAACGCCCAGTTTTTCGCTCTCATCTGCATCGCGAGCCTGATGGTCTCCGCGAAGAGTTTGGCGCCGTGGATGGCGTGCTAGCTCGGGCGTCCTTCTTTCCAGTGGTGCCCGATGCTCGCGACGCTGAACGCCGTGCAGGGCGGGCTCGCCCAGAGGAAGTCTGGTTCGCCGCCGAGGCGCCCGATGATGGCTTGAGGCGTGACGTCTTCGATGTCTGCTACGAGGTGCGGGTGGAGGGTTGGGTCGTTGTCGATGGTGAGGACAGTCCAGCCGCGCTGTCTGAACGCTTCGGCCATCCGCTTGCTCCCGCTGAAGAGCTCGACCATCAGGTGTGGGTTCATTCTGGGTCCTCCTTGATGTCGAACGTGTTCTTCAGGTCGATGAGGCCGTCGCAGTGCTGCTCGTAGTGCTCCTCGCAGACGCGGTGGCCGTAGAAGATGACGGCCGTCTCGTTCTGGCAGCGGCTCCATTCGCAGCCCGGCGTCATTGTCCCATCTCCGTGTGGAACTGTCGCTGCTCCTCGCTCATCGCCTCGAGTTCTTCGAGCATCTCGGCCAGCTTCCTGACGCATCGCTCCTTGTAGTCGTTGAAGTCGCTTGGGGGGTCGTCCTCTTCGGCGGTGACGACGTTCCCGTCGTCGTCGCTGAGTTCGTACGGGATGCCTGGCCAGTCGTCATAGCCGGGCGTCGCGTAGAAGGCGAGGCCTTCCGTCTCCCAGCCAGCGTACCCGATGATGCTGTCGGTCGCGAGGGTCCACGTCTTGCCGCCCACGTTGATGGTGGCGCCCTCGTGGGGTTCGAGGTCTTTGTAGGTGCGTATCATCGGGCGGCCTCCGAGCGGGCGACGTGGGCTTCGTTGTTCGCGAGCTTCGCGACGTCGAACGCGTGAGCCGTCTCCTCTTCGACTTTCTCGAGTCGCTTCTGGAGTTTCGCGAGCTTCGAGGCGAGCTCCGTCTCCGCGTGGTAGCAGATCGCGCCCGTCTGCTCGGAGTTCCAGCGTTGATGATCTATCGCCGCGGTCGTGTAGTGCTTGATGCTCCAGAAGAGGTCGTCGGCGAGCATTAGAAGCACCCCTTCGCTTCGTACCGCTGCTCTTCGGCGGCGGTGCTCATCGTAGCTGCCCCGTCGCGCGAAGCTCGTCCTGCATCATCTGCTGGATGGCGGCTTCGTAGAGTTGGCTCTCGTCCTCTGCTTCGAGGTCGGTGGTGGTCGGGTAGAAGGGTTTGGTCCGGAGGAGGTAGGCGGCCATTTTCAGGCCTCCTCCTCGCTCCGGTCCAGGCCGCCTATCGGGATGCCGATGGTTGGCCAGGGCGCGTTCTTGGGCTGGAGGGCCCGTACCGCGCGGGTGATGAGGTTTGCTGTTCCGTAGGTTTCCATTGTGTCGCCTCCGGGTCCGCCGGTTCTCCGGCTTTCCCGTCTCTCCGTGCACCATACGGGAAAGCTCATATATAAATGTTGTGTTTTTTAGGGGTCAAGAAAATTCATCCGTCGAATACGGCCTTTAGAAAGCGTATGCGCCTTTGCGCTTCTCCGTGGTTTGTCCGGTATGCGCAGTTATTCTGTCGGGTCTTCTGATCCGCGCCATACCCTGTGTGCGCTGATGATGTTCTCGAGGTGCCCCTGCTCCGCTGTAACGAAGCCGATGGCCTGGCCGCGGTTCGTGAC